>Ga0137415_10000782_pt1 | contig 31098 bp, 20 predicted proteins | sample CZODoug3_1_1_16f_FD_183082 | JGI IMG/M metagenome (GOLD analysis project Ga0137415, IMG submission 183082) | Vadose zone soil fungal communities from Angelo Coast Range Reserve, California, USA - CZODoug3_1_1_16fungal (Hybrid Assembly) | ecosystem: Environmental > Terrestrial > Soil > Vadose...
TCGATTGACGGTTCACGGCGGCGCGAATGTTTTTGGTCAGGGCGGTCTGCATCACGATTTCGAGATGCAGCGCTCGACCAGCGATTCGCGGCAACTGATTCTGCGTGCGGACCTGAGCCAGTCAGAAAATCCCGCACTGAATACTGTGGTTGGGTACGAGCAGGAACTTGCTCCGGGAAGAACCCTGCGGACAGTAGCCGCGGTGCAATCGCAACCGGCCATTGCTGGCGGTCCCAATATTCAGGGAATGCAGGCGCTCGTTCTGCGAACAGCGGAAACATTCGAGCTGATGGATACGGTTAAGGCTGAGTTCGGCAATGAGTTTGAAGCTGTGCATCTGGGGCAGACGCAGATTGCAAGCCATCCATTTGCCGGAATTCAAATTCATGACGGTAATACAGAGGTTGCGTATCGTGTGGCGACTTCTCCGGGAGCACAGAGAGCGGATGCTATCGACCGGCGAAGCACTCTGATTCCGGCAGTCTCTGAGCGAAATGGCCATCTTGCGATAGAGCACGGTCTGCATCAGGAATTATCTGTAGCCCGGACGGATGGCAACCTGCGTGTCGCGATGACCATGTTCCACGACGTGGTGGATCATCCAGTGATCACTGGAGGCGGCACGATTTCAGCGGCTGACTGGAGCAGCGGAAATCTGCTCTATGACCCGGCGACTGAGATCATCAAGATTGCAGGGCAGAACTACAGCACGAATGGTTTTCTGGGCGAGATCAAGGAGCGACTGAATGAGAATACCTGGCTCGCGTTCGATTTTGCGATTGGCAATGCGCTTGCGCTGGGTTCGACGGATGAGCCTGTCAATCTGAAAGACGGTGCTGTACCTCTTGAGCCGCAGCAGGCGCAGATGTATGCCGCATCGATGGGTGGCAAGCTGAGACATGCCGGGACGCAATGGCGCGCCTCCTACCGCTGGCAACCCGCATCCACATTTACTCGCGTCGACTCCTTTGCGACCAGCCTTCCCGATCCCTACCTTAGCTTCTATCTACGCCAGCCAATCCGCTACCGTCATATATTTCCAAATGGAATGGAAGCGCTGGTGGATGTAAGAAATCTTCTCGCGCAAGGCTATCGTCCCTTTGTCACCAACGATGGCAGCACACTCTACTTTGCCCAGGCGGAACGTTCGGTCGAAGCAGGACTTTCCTTCACGTTCTAGTGACGGATTTCTCATACTCTGTCGCAACAAGCCTCGCGCTATTGTGATATATTTTGAAGGTGCGTGGATGTTCGGAACGCATCTCAGAAACACATCTTGTAGTATCGTTGCCGCCTGGCAAACGAATGGACGCGTAGCTCAACTGGCAGAGCATTCGACTCTTAATCGACAGGTTGGTGGTTCGATTCCACCCGCGTCCACCATTACTAAATCTAATTTCATCAAGCGGATTTACGGGAGCGCATCGCTAACCCTGAGCAATGGGACGTGTTCATAGGTCTTGTATCGGGATTTTATGGCACATGCAATCAAGCCGGTGATCCATCTAATCTTTTTTCTTGACACCTCTGTATCCAAGTCTTTACATTCGCGTTCGCTCACTAAGAATGGTAACGATTCCAAGTTGAAATGGTAACCTTCCCATTCCTTAAACAAAGGCCGGACACCACATTCCCGCTCATCCAGGCCTGACATAGCGGAACAGAAAGATTTTTTGGAGAATTGAGATGCGAATATCTAAGGAGCATAGCCGTTATCTACGGCCTGTCCAGATCTGGTTTGCGTTCGTTACCCTGTGTTTATCACCATTCATCACACAAACAGCCCTTGCACAAGCCAATGCCGGAATCACAGGCACAGTCACAGACGTGAGCGGCGCCACCATCACTGGCGCCAACGTAACCATCACTAACGACGGAACAGGTATCACGAATAATACGACTACAAGTAGCGCCGGCTCTTATACGGTGACTGGACTTGTCCCCGGCAAATACACCATTACGGTACAGGCAACAGGATTCAAGAAGAGCGTTCAGAACTCAGTCAATGTTGATGTCAGCACTACTGCAACTATCAATGTTTCGCTGGCTGCTGGCGCAGTTACGGATGTTGTGGAAGTCACCGCCAGCCAGATAGCCCTGAATACCACCCAGCCGCAACTTGGCACTACCGTTGAGCCGATTGTGGTGAGGTCTCTTCCGATCATAGTATCCGGCCGCGGACGTCAGGTCGATGGACTGCAATTTCTTGTACCGGGAACTACGGGCAGCGCATTTTCCCATCGCATAAGCGGCGGCGTGGACTTTGAACAGGAGATTGTCTATAACGGCATCCCATTCCCTCAGCCCGAAACGGAGGGTTACACCACGAATGTGAATCCGCCGTTTGAAATGGTGGATGAGTTCCGTGTGGAACGCTCAACATTCTCCGCACAATTTGGTTTGGGGCAGGGCGCACTCACCTACCAAATGGCATCGGGAACGAACACATACCATGGCGATCTATTTGAGATCAACCGAAATAGCATGTTTGATTCGGTGGGCTTCTTCAATGGCAAAAATCATGGCGGTACCGGAAAAGCTCCGGTAGACCACGAGAACAACTATGGTTTTACCATTGGAGGTCCGATTCGGATTCCCAGGCTATATGACGGACGCAATCGAACCTTTGGCCACTACAGTCAGGAGTGGTTCAAGCTGAACAGTGAAAATACAGATCCTAATACCGTGCCGACGGCGCTCCAAAAGACAGGCGATTTCTCCGATTTCAAAGGAGTTGATGCCAATGGAAATGTCATTCTGATTCCGATTTATGATCCGCAGACGGGCCAGCAGTTCCAATACAATGGACGCCTCAACGTGATTCCACCGAACCGCATCAGTCCATTATCGGCGAGCCTGCTTCAGTATCTTCCAGACCCCGATCGTCCAGGCAGCGGTGCAACAGGATTAGTCAGCAACAAGAGCTTTGCACCATTTATCAATCCAAAGATCCAGCATGTTTGGGGATTCACGGTCGATCACAATCTGACTGCCAGCCAGAGCCTGCATTACAGCCAGTGGCGTAACAGCTTCAGCAACTACAACTTTGACGGTTGTACTCCATGCAGGGATTTTGTCATTCAACCCAATCCGCTCAACGCTATGAAGTTTGAGCCAGCACTCGGCAGCGGCTTTATGCTGACGTACAGCAATACGGTTTCCACTAACCTGGTGGCGACTGCCGGTTTTGGATGGTTCGGCGAAATCAACAACCAATTCAATCAGACAAAGTACAGCTCCCCGGCCGTGCAGGATAGTGTGATTCCTCCAAACGTTACATTTGATGGGCAGAACGCACCGACGAACTGGGGAACCGATGGTGCATGGCTAGGATCCGTCAATCGCAAGCTGGGTATTGCCATTGTGAATAACTGGCTGTGGACGAGGGGGCGCAATACGTTTAATTTTGGCGCGGAGTTTCGCCGCTCCTATCAGAATGACAACGAAGAGCAGACGGCAGGCGGACGCTTCCAGTTCAGCCAGAGGACAACGTCGAACCCGAGTGATGCAAATAACTTCAGTGTTTATGGTAGTTCTTTTGCAAGCTTCCTATTAGGATTGCCGGACTCCGTAAACCGTAGCAACTCACAGGAACTGCGTCTTCGCAATTGGGCCTTGTCACCGTATATCCAGGATGACATCAAGCTGACACCGAAGTTGACCATCAATCTCGGTCTTCGTTGGGATATCATGGTGCCCTTTACGGAAAATAACAACCTGATCGTCTTCCTGAATCCGACGCTACAGAATCCATCTGCGGGCAATTTGCCAGGCGCAGCTACGAAATTTGGAAACTGTACCGGATGTGCAGGCTACTCGCGCGCGGATATCCATTGGGGTCACTTCGGTCCACGATTGGGCTTTGCTTATCAGGTGAGCGATAAGACCGTAGTTCAGGGCGGATTTAGCGTGGCATTTCTCAACGGTGGCGCTTATGAGTATGGGACAAGCAAGGTTGCGGTCAACTATGGCAACTTGCTTGTAGGGTCCTTCACGCGCCTGAGCACTGGAAGTAATACATCTTCCTTCGGAAACTGGGACAGCAATACTCTGGTGAATCCTCCGCCTACGCCACTCAGCGCCGGTCTCGGTATTGGGAACCAGATCAATGCTTTCAGCAAAAATAATGGTTATGCTCCGTACGGCCAACAGTGGAATATCAATGTGCAGCATCAACTGCCATGGAATGTCTTCGCGACCGCTGCCTGGGTGGGCAATCGCGTGATTCACCTGCCAAGCCAGCTCAACAAGATGAACCAGCTTGATCCTAAATATCTTGCACTGGGGAGCGACCTTGGGCTTGGGTTTGATACAGGGAAGGCACAGGCTGCCGGTTATCAATTACCTTATCCAAATTTTGTGAATGATTTCGGCGGTTCCGCGACAGTGGCGCAATCACTTGTGCCGTTTCCGCAGTACTCATACATCTTCAATAACTTTGAAGCGTATGGAACAACTTACTATCAGGGACTACAGTTTGAAGTAGAGAAGCGCTTTTCAGATGGTTTGTCTTTCCTGGCTGGATATACATTGTCGCGGCTTTGGGACAATACGAGTAGCGGCTTCTCTAGTTTCACAGCTGGTGGAATCAATAAATACAACCAAAGGCCAGAGTGGGCTGTATCCAGTGCCGACGCGCCGAACACGCTGAAGGTGAGTGGTACTTATGAATTGCCAATAGGTCCAGGCAAGGCACACTTCAATAACCGTGGTATCACTGGACAAATCGCCGGTGGGTGGCAGCTTGGCTGGATTCTCGATTATGAAGCTGGAACGGCTAATGGTCCCACCGATGATGTTGTTACGTGGCCAAATGGTAATAATCGTCCAGACAGGGTTACATCCGTTAAGCTCAAGACCGCCTCTTATTCACGCGTACGGGATTTCTATACAGGTAAAGCCCCGGATACGCAAATCTTTACGAAGGGTAGTTTTACAGCAACGCCAAGCTACACCTTAGGGAATGCACAAAGGAACTATCCCGAGATGAGGAATCCTGCCCTCTTCAATGAAAGCGCAAATGTGCGAAAGCACTTTTATTTTGGGGAACGATTCCAGGGCATCTTGCAAGTCGATTACTTTAATCTATTCAACCGAACTCAATTCCAGAGTCCAGACACCGACGCTAGTCACACAGCAACTTTTGGAACGGTGACTGGACAAACCTCACAGATTCCAAACCGGCAAGGGCAAGTGAGCTTCCGGCTCGAATTTTGACGGGTTTGCAAAAATTGCTTCGGCCTCCCGCCCGGACCGCATACTCGGTCCGGGTTTTTCTCAATTTGGCTATATCTTGATTGCTCCAAAACTATAATGACTTTGCTATGAATCCGAGAAGGATCAAAACGCTTTTACGTACGAACCATACTGAATGTTTGCTAGTTGTCGTGATGTCATTCTTAACGATGGCAACGTCTACATTTGCGCAGTCCTCAGCTGAAGACGAAGTGACTCCGCAGGTGCAGGAGCTATATGCGCAGGCAAAGGCAGCTCAGCAACGCGGAGACAACGCTGCCGCAATTGAAAAATACCGTTCCATGCTTAAGCTTGCACCGCATCTTGCGCCTGCGTACAACAATCTTGGAATGCTCTATTTTGAGCAGCGTGATTATGCGCATGCAATTGAAGTATTGAAACGAGGCCTGGAGCTGAATCCCGATATGCCGTCAGCATCCGCCATGCTCGGCATGAGTTATGCCAGACTGGGTCAGGATGAACAAGCTGAAGCATCGCTTGAAATATCTCTACGAACGAATCCTAATGATGACAATGCTCAAATGGCATTGGCACGCACTCTAATCAATCTGAAAAAGTATGCGGATGCTGCTCTGCAGCTTAAAAGCTATTTGGATCGCAATCCGAAAGATCAGCAAGCCTGGTATTTACTGGGCAAGACGTACCTTCAGCTTTCTGAAGATGCTCTTGGCAAGATCAATGAAATCGATCCAAACTCAGTAGTAGCGCATGAGGTCGCGGGTGAAATCGACGAAAGCATGCATAACTACGACGGTGCTTTGGTTGAATACAAAAAAGCTGTAGATATGGCACCACAGCAGCCAGGAACACACATGCATATGGCCAATACTTTTTGGCAAATGAGCAAGTGGGAATCAGCTCGCAGCGAGTTTGAAGCGGAGCTTACGAATGACCCGAATAATTGCACCGCGCGCTGGAAGCTAGCCAATACCATACTGGAAGCAAATGGTTCAGCGCAGGAAGCGCTTGACCAGACGAATCGCGCTATCGAGCGCTGTCCGGCGTTGATGCAGGCGCGAGTGGATCGTGCCCGGGCACTCGTTAAGCTGGGCAGGCACAATGAAGCGCTACCCGATCTGCTTATGGCAGAAAAAGACAGCCCTGCCGAATCTTCGATCCATTTCTTATTAGCTTCGGTTTATAGAGCACAAGGAAAGATAGCTGATGCTCAAGCTGAGATGAAAACCTACGCCCATCTGCAACAAAGCGTAAGCACTGCGACGGCAGAACAAGCAAGCCAGGCCATCACGCTCAAGAGCAATGCTCATTAGTCTTAAATTACGATCTTGATAAAACCATGTAAGTCCCGATCATTATCAATATGCGGCTCAGTATGCGCATGGTTACTGCTTGGTGTGTTCTTGATACCACTTCATGCGCAAAACCCTGCCCCACCTACGAATGGCATGGGTCAGCAAGGAGGTGTGAGTATCGGTGGTGTTTATGCGCCTGTTCGCGACTCAAAGGGGCGTCCAATTACCGCGGGTGGGTTCGTCGATAATGGCCCAATTGTCTTCCAGGATATTTCTCGGCAAGCAGGGCTTTTAACCTGGCGCCATGCCATCGGAACTCCAAAAAAAGAATTTATTCTTGAATCGCTTGGAAGCGGGGTTGCTTTACTCGACTACGACAATGATGGATGGTTGGACATCTATCTGGTGAACAGCCTTACATATGAAGCCGTGACTGGGAAGGCCACACCACAACGCGCAGCGCTTTTTCATAACAACCGCAATGGCACATTTACAAATGTAGCCGAGAAGGCCGGAGTTACAAATGATCGTTGGGGTATCGGTGTTGCGGCAGGCGACTACGATAACGATGGATGGTCAGATCTATATGTGACTAACTATGGCAAGAATCGGCTCTACCACAACAACCATGATGGCACTTTTACCGATGTCGCCGAGAAAGCTGGCGTTGCGCTTGGTTCGTGGTCAACAGGGCCGACTTTTGGTGACTATGATGGTGATGGGCGGCTGGATTTGTTTGTTCCTGGTTATGTTGTTTACGACATTAACGATCCTCCAGTACCCGGTTCAAAATGGGTGGTTTCCAACTCCTGCCTCTTTCGCGGGATCAGAGTGTTTTGTGGTCCTCGTGGCTTGAAAGGCGAGCATGACCATCTCTTCCATAACAACGGCGATGGCACATTTACTGACGTCAGCGTAAAAGTAGGAGTGAATGATCCGAATGGGTACTACGGATTGACTGCTGTCTTTGCCAATGTGGGCGGAACAGGAAAACCTGACTTGCTGGTGGCCAATGATTCCACTCCAAATTATCTTTATCGGAATAAGGGCGACGGTACCTTTGAAGATTTTAGCTTTGAATCTGGATATGCAGTAAATGGTCAAGGCCGTGAAACAGCTTCCATGGGCATCGCTTTGGGAGATTATTCCAATAACGGCCGGCTAGATATATTAAACACAGATTTTTCCGATGACTATAAAGTGCTTTATCGCAATGATAGCGATCTCAGTTTTACCGATGTGAGCCATGATGCTGGAATTGCGGGCATTTCTATTCCGTTTCTAAGCTGGGGAACAGGATTCATCGACTTTGACAACGATGGTTTAAAGGACATCTTCATTGCGAGTGGGCATGTGTATCCAGAAGTAGATAGACAGAAGTGGGGTACAACCTTCGCGCAACGTCCTCTCCTGTTCCGAAATATGAATGGTGAAAAGTTTGACCCTGTTCCTGCAGTCATAGGGTCAGGTCTTTCCATCGTGGTGCCAGCTCGCGGAGCTGCTTTTGGCGATCTATTCAACGATGGAAAGATTGATGTTGTTCTGAACAATCTGGATTCTCCTCCAACGCTGCTCCGCAATATGAATTCCGATAGACATCATTGGCTCGAGATTAAACTCATAGGTGGATCGAAGAGCCCTAGAGATGCTGTTGGCGCTGTTGTCTATCTCACTGCGGGAAGAGTTAGACAACGGGCGGATGTAATCAGTGGTGGCAGTTTTGCTTCTTCGAACGATCTGCGCGCACACTTCGGCTTAGGGGATACAACAACAATCAATGAAATCGAGATTCACTGGCCCAGTGGGGCTATTGAAAAAGTTAAGTCTAAAGCGGTCGATAGGATACTGACCATTGAAGAAGCAAGAGGAATTATAGAGGAACGCTGTAGTGCCTGTTCATCCGGGAAGTCACAGGCGCTTCTGTCAAAGTCGAGCCGATCAAAGATGAATTAACGCGTGATTGCTGAAATCATCTAGCTGGAACAAGTAAGTCGTAGCTGCCGTCTATCTTTCGAATCCGGAAGAACCAAGCTCTCAAAGTTCGCTGCTACGCAATAGAGTCTCACGAGACTGCGCAGAGAATTGGCAGGTAATGCTGTAGCCCAGGAACCTTCAATGCCGGGATCTTGGCTTCGTCGTCCCAACGCCGAAGTTGGACAGCAAGTGTTGTATACGGTAAGGCATCAAAGGCCTCTACTTCTTCACCGCTCATAGGACCTCCTTGAATGTTCAGACTTTCGATAGAGGCCGGTGAAAGTTGTGAGGTATAGCTCGGATCAGTAGCGCAAAGGTAGCGCTTAGCGGCTACATGCATCCGGACAGGTGCGGTTACTTCTTCGCCAAACCACTTGGAGAGATACTTAGCCGCAATCTCTTCATGCCATCCATCTTTTCCTTGCTGGGCAATATCTTCAGGTAAATCATGGAGGAGGTGTCCGATGTCATGGAGCAGAGCAGCCGTTATGGCAGTTGCATTGGCTTGAGATTGCTCGGCAAAATAAGCGCATTGCAGGCTATGCTCGAGAATCGAGACCCGCTCTCCGAAGTAGGCATCGTTGCCTTTTGCCGCTAGTAAGTCCAAAAGCTCCTGGACATCTCTTGTAGTCGTCACCGTCATGCTCCTTTACGTTGCAGTACTGCGAGATTACTGTTCAGCGCATCTTTGTCGACGTAGCAGCCTTGCAGGTGGCGTGTGCCATTCTGTACCTCAAACGCTGTTCGTCCGTGCAGGATACGCGTGTTGTCAAAGACGACCAGATCCCCAGGCTGCATCAGGATGGAGACGTTGAAGCTTGCACTCCGTAGCATCTCTGCCAACATTCTGTATGCGCTATAGAATCTTCTGAGAATGTCCGGTGTCACGAGAAGAGGCGCGATAGAGCGGTCGTTGTAATAGATGCCTTCAAAGCGACCATGAAGATCACATGCAATCAGCGGTCTCTCGGTGGAGAGATCTGTTTTCTCGTCTTCGAAGTGAAAACGCACTGGTGTATGAACGAGTAAATCGAACAGAGCCGCATGTTGCCGCCGCATCGTCTCCGCAACAGCTAGACCATCGACAAAGAGACTTTCACCGCCAATTCCAGATGTTGTCAGGCAATGGAGAAGTTGTAATCCTGGGACAGGGTCACGGTAAGGGTTGTCGGTGTGAGCGGGCAGTCCCAGACTGGTAAATGCAAGGTTGTTTGGATGCGCGACAGCACGCACATCGAATAGTTTGCCGTAATTTGTCTCCCGCACAAACCCAATCCATGAAGCAACGCGGAGAACGGTTTCTTCTTCTATTGGAACATTGCGCAGGAAGGCAAGTCCATCGCGCACAATCGCAGCGAGCCAGTCTCGGCGAAGATCCTGATTGCTGGCGACTTGATCGTGGTCGGCCCAGAAAAATTCTGGCAGTTCATCAGCAGTCCACGGGAGACGTTTGAAACCCGTATCGATCGAGAGTGAAGAGTCATGTGCGCGCAACCAATGGCAGTCGAAATGGGCTGTCTTTCCGTCCTTCCAGGTGATCGTGAGCTGAGAGTCCGCAGCGTGTGCAGATTCAATTTTGGGTTCGGCTGGGATGTCTGCAATGGAGACGAGGCGTTGCCCATTTCGAGGATCCCGGTTTTCTGGAATATTATCTCGAAGCCATAAAGAGTCGTAGGTGGTAACGTTGCCGTCCTCCCATGAAACGCTCACTTCTTGTTCGCCAGCAGTGATCTTGGCAATGTTATACAGGCCGAGAGTCGGCGAGAGATTCGTTGTCATATTGTTTCCCTAGAATGTAGAGCGAGTGCTATGTTTCGTTGATGCTGGTGCCACATGGAGAGAGCGGCGACCGCGCTTGAGATGAACGCTACCAATGCTAATACCTTGAACATGGTTGGCCATCCAAAATTTACTGCGATGTGGGCCATGCTATTCCCAGAGAGCACACCGGCTAGATAACCAACACCATCGATCAATCCAGAAGCCGTAGCGCTACCTTCTTTTCCGCCAAAGTCCAGTGACATTGCTCCACCTAAATACGAGTAAGGCCCTATGAGAAGAAAGGCGACTGCGGCGACAAGAAGAATAGGGATAAATCTCGGAGCATGAGCTGGCACCTGGGCGAGAAATATTAAAGTGACGACGGTGAGGCAAAGACCGAAACAAAGAATGCGACCACGGCCTTCAGGGCCGAGATAGTCGCTAAGTATCCCTGCAAAGAGAACTGAAACACCTCCACAGAGAGGGAAGAGAGCGCTACTGCTGGCAGCTTGTGCGTTATCTAATCCCACGAATTGAGTGAAATACATCGGCGTCCATAGGTTAAAGGTTTCCCGCAGCAAGGTCGTTCCCAGAGAGAGCATGCATATCAACCAGAAACTTGGCGATTTCACGAGCGGTTTCAGAATCGCCGCTATACCTTTGCGCTCTGCAGACACTTCATTTCCTGCAAAGAGGTTGAGTGGATTTTCTGTTGGAGCAGGAAGTCCGCATGCTTCCGGAGATTCGCGCAGAAAGAACACGTTCAACATCAAGAGCAACAGCAGCAGAGCGGCGCCTGCGGCAAAGATTCCACGCCACCCCAGGCCATAGGCCAAAAGCACTGACATGATCTCTCGCGAGATAGCATCGCCAAATAAATAACTCAGACTTAGAATCGCCATCACTGTTCCATAAGTTGAGTAAGAGAACCATCGCGAGGCGACTTTAACGAGTCCCGCCCAGCCTAAAGACTGAATGAATCGATTTCCGATCCATGCGAGAGTGAAGAGAGGGAAGCCGCCTCCCAGCATGAACAAAAGGGTGAACAGTATTGAGCCGAGCATGCCTCCGAGAAAATTCCTTCGGCCGCCGAAGATATCCGCCATGGCGCCGCTGGGAAACTTTCCGATGGCATAAGCAAGAACTCCGAGTGAGGCGATGGAGCCAAGACGAATCTGGGCCTCATGTATCGCGACACCATGACGTACCTGTTCAGCAAGAATGAGTGGCAGTGCTACTGAGTAATCTGAACGGCAGAAGTAGTAGCCCGAATAGCCGAGCGCCAACAGAGATATGGTAGCTATGTGCCGGGTAGTGATACGGCCTTTCGGTACATCAATAGGCAGCCCCGGTTTTACAAGCGAAGAGGTAGACATCAGGGACGCTCCCCACGCTCGATGCGACCTTCAATTTCATAGAGGATAGGCAGGCACTCGGCAACGCTCGCGGCGACATAGTGCGCTCCGCTCGATTGAAGGAGTGCCTTGGCTCTCGCGAGAATACGTGCCTGTTCAGCGGATGGGAGAGCTAACCAGTCCGACTCCGAAAGGCCGACCATATTGCCGGTTCGCGTAATGCCGATGGTCCACATGCCTGCGTTCAGCCCTTCGGCGATATCGCTTTGTGTGTCGCCAATTTTGACGCATGCTGACATGGGATACACACGCAGATCGATCGCCAGACGATAACACATGTAAGGATGCGGCCGCCCTGCGCCTACATCGTCTGGACATAGAGATTGGTCGGGACGATAACCCTGCGCTGCGGCAGAGGTAAGCAATTGCTCGAGCATAGGGCGCGTATAACCCGTTGTTCCACCGATCCGGATATTGCGCGCGCGAAGTTGTTTTACGGTATCGGCGACCCCGTCGATGAGCTTCGAGTAATCGAGCAGGCAGGACATTTGCAGAGGGATGAAGTCCGCATAGAGATCCTCGACATCTGCTTCACGAGGGTTGCGGCCATAGAGATCCTTCCAGATAGACAGGACCTCTGGCTCGGCAAGCAGTTTTCGAATGTGATCGATCTTTGCGAGACCCATATCACGGCGCGCGACATCATCGGATACCGGGATATCACGTTGGGCAAAGACACGCTGCAGTGTGCGAACAGGCGCAAGACTGCCATGATCGACTGTGGTGCCAGCCCAATCAAAGATAATAGCCTGTAGAGATTTTTTTGTTGCATCAGGCATGTACAGACTCCTTTGTTATGAGGCCAAGTTCGAGCAGGGATTGTTCGGCCAAACCGAAGGAGAGTGTCATGCCCGAACCTCCGGGCGAAGCAACGATGCGAACCCGTTCCTCTGGGTCCATGACTACGAGCGCTTTCTCTGGATGCTTCGCGTAGACGCCATACCAACGCTCCGCGATTGCCAGGTCTGGAGCGCGGAGGAATTGTTTCGTGTAATGCAGAATCAGTTCGTCGATTTCTTCTTTGTTGAAGATATCGACGGAGAGTCCGTACTCATGTGAATCGCCTAAGGTTAGAGCGCCATCGGCGGTTTGTGATACGAGAGCATGTATTCCCCAATGGTCATATTCCGGTGTCTCATCCGCGATCCGCTTGCTGAGCCTTGCGAGTGAGGAGCAGACGCCAAATGCAGGATAAAAGCGCAATGTTAGTCCGGCAGCGAGCGAAGGCCCGAGTTGCCAATTTGCTGGCTGTGGTGCGGTGCGTAACATCTGTAGTTTGCAGCGAGTTAAACCACTTGCGGCAAAGTGTTCCGGATAGAGGGTTTCAAAGTCGTCGCCACTGCAGATGATGATGGTGTCAGCAGCCCATCGAACTCCACGCGCCTCAACCACTGGAGGAGCAATGGACCGTACTGGTGCATCGAAGAAAAATTGGACGCCGAATTGCTCTTCAAGATAGGCAGGTAACGACGCAATGATTTGGCGTGGATCGACAGTAAACTCTGTATCACTCCATAGAGCACCGAGGAGTCCCTCGGGAACAACGGCACTGCTCTTTTCAAGCACTGCATTCTTAGTGAGCCATTTGCAGGGATATCCGAGAGATGCTCCTTTTGCTACAAACTCTTCGATGACATTGGCCTCGTCTTTTCTATAAGCGACGTGCAGGGAGCCGGTATTGCGGTATGGAAGGTGGGCTGCATCAAGCACCTCCATCCAGAGTTGGCGACTGCGCAGCGCCATTTGGTGCATGGCTCCGTGCGGCTGGCCGATCGGCCAGATCATCCCGAAGTTACGGACCGACGCGCCTGTCGCACGAGCATGTCTTTCAAATACGACAACCGAGTGTCCGGCACGCGCTGCAAGATACGCGTGGGCGAGGCCGAGAATTCCAGCGCCAACAATAGCAACATCTGTTTTTGAAGATGACATAGTTTGTAAACTCCCGAGATGATATTAGAATCTGACTCAAAAAAGCGGCAGGCATCTGTGGAGGCCGAGCGGACACCTGCCGTGGGAAATCTTAGAAGCTGAGCCGGAGTGACATTTGAATTGTTCTAGGACCAGCCTGCTCCGCGGTTTGAACATTCGAGATCACGCCGAAATTCTTATCATCAGTGACACGTGTATCAGGTACCCCCAGATTCTCGATGTTGAAAAGATTCGCAACATCGGCCTCATAACGTAGCTTCATACGCTCTGTGATCGCGAACGATTTGCCCATGGATGCAGAAACTATCTTCGTTCCTGGCCCATGCAGAAAGCCAACCGGGCAATTTCCAAACCTGCCGATATTGTTGGCTGGAATGGCAAATGCATTGCTATTGAAGTATTGACCCGCTGTCGAGCGGCTGTTTGGATCTACACCAGAGACACAGTCTGGGCGCTGATCTCCTCCAGCACTGCGCTGCCCAGGGTTCGTACCGGATGGGTCGCTACTACCGCTCGGCGTAAAGGTTGGTGTCAGAAATGGGCCGCTTTGCAATACTGTGATGCCGGTCAAATCCCAACCGCCGATAAGGAGATCTAGAGCGCGGCTGCTGGATGACAGGAACTGCTGCCCTCTGCCAAAAGGAAGGGAGTACAGGAACGTATTCACAAAACGATTTCGCCTTGTGAAGATAACGTCTCCATAATCCCGATGGATGTTGTAGTAGTCCAGGGTATTCGCCCCGTTATCACCCTGACCACCTTGACCAATGAGGCTTGAAGGCGCGGAGCCAAGCGCATTCGACTCGTTCTTAGCCCAGGTATAGGACGCATCGAAGGTGAGTCCCTTTACAAAGCGGCGCTGCAGTTCAGCCGTGAGTGCGTTGTATTTGGCGCTTGGTCCGTTGTCGCGAGTGAGGACTTCGCCGAAGTTTGGATATTTTAGATTCTGCTGACGAAGCGCAGGAGTTGCTGTCAGAGCTGCGTACCCCGCCGTATTGGGTTGAACCTGATTCAGATCAGGGCTGTAGATGAGCTGTGTGGTGTGCGAACCGGTGTAGAGCAACCGGAGAACAGTGTTATAGCCGACCTGTTGTTCGACAGACGCGTTCCACTGTATGACGCGAGGGTCTTTAAGGTTCTCGTCGTTGGCACGCCGGTAGCCGGGACAGCTTGAGACTACGGTTGCTCCTGCCGGAATTGTACCTGGGGTATTGCAGTTAGCGAGATAGGCGCCTTGTCCGCCGAAGACATTCGGGAAAGATAGAGGTTGCGCAGCGGTTGCCTCAAACTGCGGGAAGTTGCTGGTATCGACGCCTAGGAGTGAGTAGAGAACGGCGCCAAGCACGGGAACGGAGTATGTGCCGGCATGCGCTTTCACTACTGTCTTTCCTGTACCGAAAGCATCGTATGCAAAGCCAAGACGCGGTTGAATGTTGCCATAGTAAGTGTTGCGAAGAGTGATGGGAAGTCCAACCTGGCTATTCGTGACGAAAGGCGTATCACCCACCTGCTGTTTCCAGCTTGCCGATACAAGACCCAGGCCTTTCTGTCCCTGAACGATGAGCCGGCCGCCAGGATAGTTGCGATCAAACTGACCGAGCTGATTGGTTTCGTCATTAAATGGAGGATTGATTTCATACCGCATTCCATAGCTCAGGGTTAGCTTTGAAGTGACCTTCCAGTCATCCTGTCCGAAGAAACCGTAATGCGATGCATATGGATGACCATCTGGACCATTCTGAGCGAAGTCAGCCTTGGAACCCTGACCAGTAAGAAAGTCTGCCAATGCGTTACCGGTGTAATTTCCGCTGAAGTAATAGTCGCCGAATTCATCGCCATTGGTGAAGGTGATCTGGTCGATGTACGAGTTACGGACAAAGGCGAATCCGAACTTCAGGCTATGCCTTCCCTTGATCCACGTAAGGTTATCTCCTACTTCGTAGATGTGTTGCTGTACATGACGTGGACGGCCAAATGAATTTGTTCCTGCGGAACCCTGCGTAGCACCGGCTGGATCAACATAGTTACCGACATTGAAGTTAGGCACACCGCCACTGGAGGGCACAGGTGGAAGATTTGTAATGCCAATAGCTTGATTCAGTGCCGCGCCTTGACTGGCCTGAGGATACTCCTGAATGAGATTTACGAAACTGAAGCCACCTCGAAGCTCATTCGAGATAGTGGGCCTAAGTATCCAGTTGTACGATGCTGCCAGATTGCGCAACTTTTGGTTGTTCGAGAAGGACCCCATGAGCGGGTTGTAGTTGCTGTCACCATTGGCTCCGGAGTTTGCGATGTCCTTGTGAGAATAGCGAACGAAGACCTTCTGGTTCGGTGTGATGACCTGGTCAAGCCTGCCATCGTAAGAGTCAAGATGATAGTTTCCTTTGAGGGTGAAAAAGTTTTTCTGATCTTCTTCCCCACCGGTGACATTCGGAAGAGGGAAAAATGCCTGCAAGGCCTTAACAGAACCGGCATTTAGACAGTTGCTGATGTCATTGGTCATTTGCCCTGTGCAGGGATTCAAGACTTGCTTCGAAAAGATTCCGGCCCGCTGCGCAGTGGAAGGAAGAATTTCATTCACGGGAAACGACTGAGGCCGTCGGGTACCTTCATAGGTAAAGAAGAAGAAAGATTTGTCCTTGCCGCTGTAAATATGCGGAATACTGACGGGACCACCAAGTGTTGCTCCAAAGTCATTTGCCACGACCGGTAAGACCTGATGCAGAAATGGATCGGCTGCGTTAAAGGCGGAGTTCTGCGTGAAATAAAAGAGGGCTCCATGATACTGATTAGTGCCGCTCTTGCTCGTGACGGTGAGATCGCTGGGCTGTCCGAATTCAGCGTTGTTGCTGCCGGTATTTACCTTGAATTCTGCGACGGTCTCAACCGACGGAAACAGATCGACGTTGGGTCCTCCGTTGCGGACATTTTGCGTGGAAATACCATCGAGAGAGAAAGATGTTGCATTGGGCAAACCGCCGGCGATAGAGATGTTGCCACTCTGGTCAGGCTGCACCTGAGGAGCCAGATTGGCGACGATGATCGGGCTTGTCTGGTTGGAGGCCCGGAAGTTCAGAGCCAGCGAATTGATCTGTGTCCCAGACTTGGAATCACCAGCAGTAAGGTCGGCCTGGATTTCTTCCGCGCCTGCCTGAACCTCAATGGTTTGCGCCGCGGCGCCAATGTTCAGCGTCGCGTCGATACGGGCGGTCTCGCGAGCGAGAAGGTGTACCTCCCCGAATATCTGGCTGGAAAAACCGGACGCGCTGACCGTGACTTTGTAGACGCCGGCATCCAGATTCACCACGTTGAAGTCGCCGCGGCTGTCGGCGGTACCAATCCGAACCATATCTGTGGTGGATGACTTGACCTCGATGGAGGCGTTCGGGATGACGGCACCCGTCGAGTCTTTCACGGTTCCCGTGATGGTGCCGAAGGTGGACTGAGCAAAACTACTGCCGATAGAGCTTCCCAGGAGCACAAGTAACAATCCCCAGGTTCGCCACATACGCATCCACCGCCTGCTGCAAATGATCTTCATGCCTCTCCTCTTTCAAGCGAAAAAACCATACCGCCTTCGCAGCGGTGCTGATGAGTGAGAGTAGTCACGACAGCCTGTGCAATGACACGTTCTGAACAGTTCAGACGAATGTATAGAAGATTGAAAACAAAGGGCTTATCTTTCCAGAGATGGCAACATTTCACATCGCTGCAACATAGCACGTCTACACTACATTGCAGACGATTTCATCGCTGGCTACGGACAAACGGTAAACTGGTTGTTCTAAACAGTTCAGTTCTTCGATTTGGCGGCCACAGCTGCGCTTCGCAACCTCATTCATCATGATTAGGAGTACTGGCCAGTGAGCAAATCCCCATACTCTGACGATGTACGTGAGGCCATCGAGCGGGAGTTGGAGGCGATTTGCAGTGATGGCAACTTTCGCTCGAGCCAGCGGAATTGTGAATTTCTTCGCTATGTTGTGACGAAGGCGCTCGAAGGCCGGGCTGCGGAAATTAAAGAATGGACGCTTGGGACTGAATTGTTTGGGCGGCCTGCTTCGTACGATACCGGATCGGATGCAGTGGTACGCGTACGGGCGAACGACGTGCGGAGGCGTCTCGCCAAACATTATGAAGAGCACCGCCAGGAGACAGGCTGGCGTATTGAATTACCCACCCGGACCTATATCCCTCTTTTTATTCAGGCAAGTGAGCCTTCGGAAGAGGATCATTCCGTCTCCGAAAAGATCGACACCGGTGTTAGCAAGTCGGTTCTTAATTTGCGCCAACTAATGACGCCTACACTAGTGGCTCTTTTCTTGTGTGCGTCAACGTTTCGGTGGCAAATATTTTCCGGCAGTCCCTATTTCGATTTCTGGGAAACCCTAGTGCATGGAAGATCCTCGGTCACCTTAGTGCTGGATGCCGATAAGGCTGACCCATCTGCTGTCACGACAGCCGATTTGAAAGAAATCACTCCTTTACTTGCCGTCGCGCAGTCATTTCATGCAACAACGCATGTCCAGAGCTCAGCGGACTCCGAACCGGCTGATCTGCATACAGTCCGGATTCGCATCACGAATCATGATGAATCGCAGTGTGCAGTAATGCCCGCTGTAAGTGTGCCACTTGAGCGTGAGCAGCAGGGAAACGAGGCTTACGTAACAGTGATCCCCAAGCCGGTGCCTGAACTCTGCATCAGCAGCGCAAATCGAGAGGCACTGCGTCTTGCAATCCAGACGATCAGTACGAAAGACAGGTTTCCGCAGACCCTCGAAACCGCTTTACACCGAGACACGGTGAGCCGAGTTCGGATCGAGGATAACCAGCCGGTCTCCGCAGAATCGGTGATTGCCGATTCGGAATACAAATAGTGAGGAATCTGCGCTGTTTGTTGACTACACGCAGCGAGTGAACTATGGCAATAGACAACAGCGATCTAATGGGACAAAAGGGTAGCCGAGCCTATTGGTGCTCGCGCGTCTTTGTCGCGGCGTGGATCGCCTATGCGGGCTTCTATTTTTGCCGAAAGAATATTGGATGGACGCCATTGCCAGCGTCAGCAACGAATCATTGGTTTGGCAGCCTGGCCAATCTGATTTTTCTATTCAGCCTGGGTTATACCGTCGGTCTATTTTTTGCCGGATGGATGGCCGATCGCTATGGCACAAGGATCACCTTGCTTTCCGGAGGCCTGCTCTCTGTACTGTGCACGGCCCTGATTGCCTCTGGCGTGCCAACAGGATGGCTCATCGGATTACAGATGCTGAACGGTTTTGGTCAGGGTGCTGGGTGGCCGGCCGTGAATAAATTGTTTAGCGTGTGGTTCGCGCGCAGCGAGCGGGCCGTTGCAATGGCCTGGTGGAGCACTTCGTATGTTTTAGGTGGATTTCTTGCGACCGCTCTAGCAACCGCGCTCTCGACAGTCAGCTTCATTCCAATTTCTACCGGATCGAGACTCGCACTCATCGTGCCATCCGTTGTTCTGTTGCTGACAACCACTTTTTTCTATTGGCGTACGAAAGATTCTCCGGAGGATGCAGGACTGCAGCCGATTGACAATGCAGCCATAAGTAGTTTGACGCTACAGCAAGGCGGTGAAAGCGGCTGGGGAATTATTTTGCGGAATCGTGAGGTTCAGCTCTTAGCCGTGATGTATTTCTTCCTCAAACTCACCCGGTACGCCCTGCTCTTCTGGTTGCCTTTCTACTTATTAGAGACTCAGCATTCGACCAAGCGCTCCGCACTCAGTACCGCATCTCTCTTTGAGCTTGTAGGATTCATTGGCGCGATACTCGCTGTCTACTTTTCAGATCGATTCCTCAAGAGCCGCCGGTATCCTGTTGGCGCGACCATGATGTTTGCCGCTGCCTTCGTTTTTTTGTTGCATCCGATCATGAGCAGGGCAGGTTGGGGCGCGACGGCTGTGAGCATCTCACTGATCGGAATCCTGATCTACGGAACGGATTCATTGATGGCTGCAGTCGCGGTGCTTGAGGCGGTGCCAAGTGCACAAGCCGGCCGAGCCAGTGGATTTGTAGATGGAGTGGGATCTGTGGGACAGATGTTATCTCCTTTGCTTGTGACTCAGTTCGCCCATTGGTTTGGCTGGGACAGCATCTTCAATCTCTTTATGGTCTGCTCACTCATCGCTGGTGCATTGCTTGCGACTCGATGGGACAAGCACTCAGCGTATAGCAACTCCATCCAGCGCACTGTACCGGCGACTGCATAGCGCAATTTTCCACGTTAGCAAATTTGTCAGCGATACTCTTTATCGAATGCCTCGGTCTCGCGATTCATCTCTTCGGGCTGAGCAGCATGAGAAAGCAACATCACCCGGTATCGGAACGTTGCGGTCTGGTTTTGCTCCAAGGTGAAATCGAATGCCGGACCGTTGAGCTGAAATATTTTCTGACCGAGAGGATTGGCGGCGAACAACCCATAGCCACGCGCATGCCAGTATGTGGGATAGCCAGGGTTCTTTGGGTGGTCGAGGATAGCAATGGTGACAGTATGGTTCTCAGTGCTGCCGGTCAGGATGCACCAGCGTCCACGCGTTCCCCAGGCATCATCTCCTTTCTTACCTTCACTGGTCAGATAGACTCCGGTCGCCCCCGCTCCGCTTGCGCCCTCGACTTTCGTGGGCGTTCCATTTGCGTCGGTGAAGGTGCCCCCCTTTTCGTTTGTGGACTCAAGCCAGCGGGCAACACGTATGCCGAGGAGTCCCTCTTTGTCGTCATGAAAGACAATCCGGTCGAGCGCTTGCAGGGTAGTGATGCGGTCGATGACGCGCGCGTCCTGGCGCCGCGTAAAGACGTATCGCGTCGTCTCCTTGAGGATGTCTTTGTTTTCGCCTGTGGTCCATATGGATTCAACTATGAGCTCTCCGCGGTCACGTCCGCTCTTTGTGGAAACGATCTTCAGATGATGAATCGTCCCCATTTTGTTGCGGTTTTCCGGTTTGATCGCATCTGAATTGTTCCAAAAATCGAAACCATTTACGTTGCCATAGTTGAACCACATGCCCGCATGGTGTGGATGATCTGTACGCTCTCCTGGACGCGGGGCAAGCGGATAGCCGCGCGTTACATCGATTCCACCTGGTGCGACGAGTGGAAACAGGACAGGTTTTTTCAATGACGTGGGCCAGATATAAGACGTGAAAGGTTGACCGTCGATTGTGATGTCGACTCGCTGATGTTGTTCATCGGGAGTGATCTGAACTCCTTGTCCCACTTGCTTGGAAGAGGTCTGACCTTGTAAAGCATAAAATGCGAGAGCACAGCAGAGGAGCAGCTTATGCATTTCTGCCTCCGACCACGACCTGCTGTGTCTTATCGTCGAACGTGATGCGCTGCCCGGTCTGAATTGCGGCGATTGTCATGCACAACGCTACAGAATGACTGTACCCAGCATCGATGTTTGCATTGGGCTGCTTTCTTGAGCGCACACACTCCATCCAGTTGCGCATGTTTGCCGAAGTCATTGGATCTGCTCCCGTATTCGCGGATGTTTCGGCTTTTTGCACATCGTCGCTGAGGGAGAAACTTTCCAGCAGATTCGCCTGCTTACCCATCTCCGCTGCTTCGCGCGCGTGCATGCCACCTTCTGGACTGACGCGCTGTTTGTCCATGTCGAGCATTCCGCCGTTCGAGTAATAAAGCTCTTTGACGCCTCCGGCAGAGTTCGTCTGCCGCGATGAATAGACGACCTGAAAGCCTTTAGTGGGATCGTCCGCTGGGCCGTAGTCGAATACCGCAGTTAAGGTATCCCAGTTTCTGCGACCGTCTTTCCAAAGATAGATACCGCCATTGGCAACCACGCTGCGCGGATGCGGATATCCGCTGAACCAATGCACCGTGTCGATCTGATGTACAAGCCATTGATCAGGAATACCAGAGGAATAGGGCCAGAAGAGCCGGAACTCAAGATATTTGCGGGCATTGAACGGCTCATAGGGGCAGTTCATCAAAAAACGTTTCCAGTCGGTATCCTGCTCATGCAGCAGAGGCACAACGTCCGGACGCCGCCAGCGACCTGGTTGATTGACGTTCCATGTCATCTCGACCATGACGATATCCCCGAATTTCCCTGACTGAATGTATTCGTATGCCTTCTGATAACTGGGTGTGCTGCGGCGTTGTGTGCCCACCTGGAAAATTTTGCCGGTCTGTCTAACTGCATCGCGTATCGCATGCGCATCGGACATGGTGTGAGCGAGCGGCTTCTCGACATACGCATCGCGCCCGGCTTTTACTACTTCTACGCCATGAAGAGCGTGTTGGAAATCGGCAGTCGCGACAATGACAGCGTCCACATCTTTGCGGCCGTAGAGTTCCTCATTATTGCGCGCTGCCGCAATCGCATTGCCGCTGAGTTTTTGAAGCAGGGCAGCGCCTTCTTCGCGCCGCCGGCTCCAGATATCAGAGACCGCTACAAATTCGAAATTGAGATCCTTGGTGTGTTGCTGGAATGCCGGGACTAATGCCTGCCGCGCTCGATCACCGCACCCGACGAGCCCAACCCCAACCCGGTCATTGGCTCCTACAATACGCGCATAGCTCGTCGCATTCCATGAAACCGCTGTTCCAGCCAACGCTGCACTGCTCATCTTCAGAAAATCTCTTCGGTTCCTGTCCTGCAATGCCATTGATGCCTCCATGTTGTTATGCAGCTTTTACGTGAGCAAGCGGACGCCGTTATGGACGTCCTTCTCGTTATCTCAGTAGCGCGCTGGTAGCCCAGAGCACGGGAGCCTGTCCGTGAAAATCGCCTGTTCGACGCTTTCTCAGCAGGTAGTATTCGAGGTCGTTCTTTTTGCCTGTGCCTTCGCAGACGCTGGTTACGTCGGCATTCTGATCAATGTAGCCGACGAGCGCGAGCCAGCCACGGCGTGCAGCGGGTCCGTAGATCTGCTCGTCGAGCTTGGTCCCAATCTCACGTGGTGACATTCCTTCAGGCCAGTTATTGAAAAAGGCAGAATCATGCTGCTGGCTTGGTACTGTGGCAACTTGATCCTGCGCCTGGACTGTGGGGCTTTGTATCGGTATGAAGGCGAATAGGATGGGTAGTATCCGCCTTGCGCACCTTGCTGCCACGGCTTTGTTCATCATTCTTCTCCATTTTGCTGCTAAGGCAGTTCGACAGCGTTGCATTGTCGACAATCGTCGTGATTCGGATGATGGTAGAAGGGCAAATTTATAGCTTCTCGTAAATGCGATGATTTGCTGCGCTGCGATTTTATCTATTGACATTGTTTCGTGCAACAAATTACATTGCCTTTCGCTGCTAGTGGTCTGACCAGTTAAGGGAACTATAATGCATACCTTTTTGAAATGCGACTGGAGCCCAGCAAAACTCACCTCCCTCCTCCTGACGATCCTCCTGTCGATGTTCGTTTTCAGACCTTTGCTCAAATTGCGGGGACGGCGAGCGTCCAACGATCTGTGAGCGATACGACGGGAGCTTTGGTAGTCGGCGCTAAGGTAACAATGACGGCGACGGCGACTGGTGCCGTGCGCACCATTGCGACCGATGCAGAAGGCCGCTACAGCTTGCCGAACCTGCCTGTAGGAGCTTATGTGCTGAACGTGGCTGCGCAGGGTTTCCAGACTTATCAGCAAACGAACCTCATGCTCGAAGTCGGGAATAACGTCACCATCAATGTCTCGCTGAAAGCTGGCAGCTCCGAGCAGAAAGTTGTCGTCGAAGCATCCGGTACCATGCTTGAGACGCAGGCCAGTTCCTTCAAGCAGGTGATCGATCGGCAGCGCATTACCGAGATGCCATTAAATGGCAGGCAGGCTACGCAGCTTGTCCTTATCTCTGGCGGTGCGGTAACGGCTCCGACAGGTGATCTGATAGGAAGCAAGACCTACGCGAGTTCGACCGTTATTGCGGTAGCGGGGAATCAGGGCAACTACAACAACCACCAGTTGGATGGCGGAACTCACGTTGACACTTTCACCAACGTGAACCTGCCCTTTCCTTTTTCCTGACGCTCTACGCGAGTTCAGCGTGGAGACCAATAGCCTTCCGGCGCGGAACGAGACACATCCCGGAGCGCTGATCAATGTGGTTACGCAGTCTGGCTCCAATCAGTGGCATGGCACGGCTGGATGACGGCGCAAATGCGAACTACAACGGCATGATCGCCGCCATCCAACATCGGATGTCGAATAATTTCAGTTTTCTCGCGAACTACACATGGTCGCACTGCATAAGCCCTATGGATGCGAACGGCGACATCACCGGGAATGTGTAGATGGACCCGAACCGTCCATATCTTGACCGGGCACGTGCGGTTTTGAGGGATTCAATATTCTGAATCATCCCAACTTCTCGACGTTTACCACGGCACTTAACTCCAGCACTTTTGGCTATGCTACGGCTGCAGCTGACCTGCGCATCTTTCAGGCTGCGGCGAAGTTGCAGTTCTAAAGCGCAATGTGAGGAGAACAGTTTGGCAGCCTTACTTCAGGAATTCGGTGGCACGTCCTGAATCTTGAGGCCGTCTTCCTTTGTAGAAAACGTATGAATGCCGCATTCTAGCTTCTTACCGCCCCAGCGGCCTGCGCGTGGATTGTTGGGATCGTCTGGCAACGACGTGCAAGGTTCGCAACCGATACTGCGGTAACCCTGGGCATACAGCGGCAGCGGCTCGATATTGTGCTCCGTCATGTAGTTTTCCACTTGAGCCCAGGTCCAGTCGGCAAGAGGGCTGATCTTCTTCATCGTTTTTCCTGTAGGAAGCCGATGATCTTCTACCTTTTGCAGGTTCCGGCGCGTAGGTGATTGCTCCCGCCGTAGTCCGGTGAACCAGTAATCGTACGGCTCCAAGCTGCGCATGAGCGGCTCTACTTTGCGGATCTGGCAGCACTGTGTGGGGTCGACGAAGTAGAGCTTGCCTAACTGTGATTCATGTTCCTGAACAGTGGTTTTCGGCAGCGCATTGACCAGATTCAAATGCCATGCGGCAGCCATACGGTCGCGATACGCATAGACCTCGGCAAAGTGATATCCCGTTTCAAGAAAGATGACCGGAGTCTGCGGAGCGTGTTGCAGCAGGAGATGCAGCACAACCATATCTTCCGATTGAAAACTGCTGGTGATGCATACAGATGCGTCTTGCGCTTCACGAAAGATTTCTGCGACCAGCTCGTGCGCCGGGAAAGTTTCATACGCAGACGGAATTTGAACAGCTGCAGTCATTGTGTGATTCCAATCTTTGCCGTGACAAGTGGCAACAAAGCTTGTACTGCTTCGACCTGGTTAATTGGTAGTTCCAGTTCCTGGGTATTGATAATGGATTGCGGCTCGACAAAGTGGCTGATGGCTGCGCGTATGTGCGGATCACCTGCAACGCGGGAGCTGATCGCCAGAACTCCCGCAAGTTGCGCGGTGCGAATGGCAGCTGGCAATGACTGTGCGGGGATATGAGCATCGTCGAGAGAGAGGGAGAAGTGTCCGCGTTCGCGCAATGCTTCTTGCAGCGGCAGGACCAGCTCTTCCGGGCACAGAACCAGTGGCGCTGCCTGTGTATGACCAGTGATCGCCACTTCTTCCTGTAACGTTTGATGAATCATGCCTGCGCCGACAGTAGCATTGCTCAATGGATCGATGAGAATGAAGCTGCCTGTTGTGCGGTTCTCCGCATAGAGGTCGAAGTGCAGCGGCCTTGTGACTTGGAACTCAACTTCCGCAATATCGTTGACGAGCAGTTGGTCTGCCGGAATATGTTCCAGCGTGTTCATGTCAACGCGGTAGCGAATTTGCGTGGGCATGGCGCGCAGCGTACGCGTGGTGTGCTTGAGGAGATAACTCTTGCCTGGCAACAACGGGTCGGTATGCATCCAGACAACTTGCGCGATGAACTTGCTGGCAGCATGTGGTTTGTGGTGTACGGGCACGAGCATGTCACCGCGGCTGAGATCGATCTCGTCTTCGAGCTCAAGCGTGACCGACATGGGAGCGGATGCCGAGGTTAGCTTTCCATCGAAAGTAGTGATAGACCGGACGCGTGTTTGCTGGCCCGATATCAGAGAAAGAACGGTATCGCTTTCCTCTACAGTTCCGCTGGCAATTTGTCCGGCGAATCCGCGAAAATCTGCGTCGGGGCGCAGTACAAGCTGAACCGGAAAGCGCATGGGAGCCTGGTGCGCATGCTGGGTTACAGGCACGGATTCCAAGTGCTCCAGCAACGTATGCCCGCGGTACCATGAGCTGCGCTCGCTTCGGTTCACGATATTGTCGCCATCCAGCGCGCTTACTGGGATGACCTCTACGCTCTTCAAGTCAAGATGGTCGGCAAGCGCAAGGAATTCATCGCGAATCTGTTCGAAACGGTCCTGGTCGAAATTTACGATGTCCATCTTGTTAACGGCTGCGACGATATGCGGAATGCGGAGCAGGGAAGCGATGTGCGTATGGCGGCGTGATTGCGGCAGCAGGCCGCGGGTACCGTCTATAAGGATGATGGCCAGATCGGCTGTAGAAGCTCCGGTAGCCATGTTGCGTGTGTACTGCTCATGGCCGGGCGTGTCAGCGATGATGAACTTACGCTTGTTGGTCGAGAAGTAGCGATAGGCCACATCGATGGTGATGCCTTGTTCGCGTTCGGCGCGCAGGCCGTCGGTGAGAAGAGAAAAGTCGATCGGACCAGCGGCGCGGTTGACGCGGCTGTTGCGAATGGACGCTAGCTGATCTTCATAGACCGAGCGGGTGTCATGCAGCAGGCGTCCGATCAGAGTCGACTTGCCGTCATCCACGCTGCCCGCTGTCGTAAAACGTAACAGTTCCTGATGCAATTGCGCATCGAGGAACTGCTCGAAGCTTTCTGTAACGGCGGCCATTAGAAATAGCCCTCCCGTTTCTTCTGCTCCATGGAGCCTTCTTCGTCGTGATCGATGGCGCGGTTCTCGCGCTCGGAGCGCCGGAAGGTAATCAGCTCTTCGATAATCTTGGGCAAGGTATCCGCTTCCGAGCGAATCGCCCCAGTGCACGGCACACAACCCAGAGAGCGCATACGGCAGACGATCTGCTGCACTTTTTCACCTGGTAAAAGTGGAGTGACTCCGTTGTTCAAAATGACGGAGCCATTGCGAACTACGGCCTCCCGCTCCTGCGCATAGTAGAGCGGCACAATGGGGATATTTTCCGCATAGATATAGAGCCAGATATCAAGCTCTGTCCAGTTCGAGAGCGGAAATACGCGGATGCTCTCACCCTTGCGCAGACGGGAATTGTAGAGGTTCCACAACTCAGGCCGCTGATTTTTCGGGTCCCATTGGCCAGCTGCATCGCGAACGGAGTAAACACGCTCCTTAGCGCGGGATTTTTCTTCATCGCGGCGGGCGCCGCCAATGGCCGCATCGAAGTTTCCAGCCTCCAGGCCATCTAAAAGTGCGCGCGTTTTCAAGAGGCCACAACAATTCTGTGTACCGAGCGAAAAAGGATTTGCGCCATTGTCGAGCGCCGCGCGGTTCTGATGCACAATCAGCTCAGCGCCTAGTTCTTTTGCGCGCTCGTCGCGGAAGGAGATCATTTCAGGGAACTTGTAGCTCGTATCCACATGCAGCAGCGGGAAGGGAATACGGCCAGGAAAGAAAGCCTTTTGCGCCAGTCTCAACATCACGGACGAGTCTTTGCCGATGGAGTAGAGCATGACTGGGCGCGCAAATTCAGCCACGGTTTCGCGCAGGATAAAGATGCTTTCTGCTTCAAGCGCGCGAAGATGAGTAAGGCGCTGCGAAGACAGGATGCCGTCCTCTTCTTGTTTCGTGATAGGTAGAGTGGCTGTGGCGATATGACTCAAAGCGGTTCGTTCCCTGTAAAGGTAGTCCCTGAATTGTGTAAAGGTATTTCTGTATGCTGCGACGAATGGGGAAAAGCGCTTACCGTGTACAGGCGCAGCAACACATGTCTGGCGACATATGACAACAACAGCGATGCTGCATCAGGCTACGCATACTGAAATCAGTATAGATGGTGGGGCGGTCTCCCGCAATGCGGGCGGGAATGCACTTGACGCGCGGCCAGCGATTCAGTAACGTCAGTTACATGATGCTTCGCTGTCCAGCCATCTGTACCTGTTGCGCATGTTGCCGCAACCTCGGTGTGCTGTGTGCCAGTGGAAGCCTAAATATCTAGCGAAGAATCCAAATCGCAGAATTTCAGAAGCCCACGTTAGCCACAGCGCTGACGTGGGCTTTCTCTTTTGGTGCAAAGGACGATGGAACAACATTTAGTAAGCAAAGCACGATATAACGTCGATGGGTGGGCAATCTCGATTGCCTTCGTGCTGGCAGTTCTTATCCGGTTCGGGATCGTTCGGTCGATCCCCTGGTAGAACGAACTTGGCCAGCATTTCCATGAGCGTTGAGAAGGTCGCCGAAAGGCAGAGCGCGCTGAGGCGATTAGCCACGATCGTGCCCGGCATCACCTTGCTTTTCGGCATTGGCTTTGCGGGCAAAGTGCTTGAAAAGTGGTTCGCACAGCTGAGCCAGACGCATCATCTGCTGGTGCCGAAAATCGAGTACGTACTTTGGGCCATCATTCTCGGACTGCTCATCGCCAATACCGTTGGTGTGCCGCGCATCTTTCGTGCTGGAGTTGCAACGTACGAGCTGTGGTTGAAGCTGGGCATTATTCTCCTGGGAGCGCGGTTTTTGTTGTCAGACGTATTGCACCTGGGCGGATTGAGCCTGGTGCTCGTCTTTATCGAGTTGGCCTTGTCTCTCACGCTCATGACCTTTCTAGGTAAATGGTTTGGCCTGCCGCCAAAATTGACATCGCTGCTGGCGCTGGGATCGTCTATCTGTGGCGTCTCCGCGATCATGGCCGCGCAGGGTGCGATTGAGCCCGAGGAGCGGGAGACATCCTGCGCGATTGCAGCAATTCTCACGCTGGGCGCGCTTGCGCTCTTCACCTTTCCTGCTATTGGTCACATGCTGCACATGAGCGATCAGACCTATGGCATGTGGGCTGGGCTGGCCGTGGATAATACAGCGGAATCGGTAGTGACAGGCGCGCTCTATTCCGAAAAAGCCGGCTCAATTACAGTGCTGGCCAAGACAGCGCGCAGCGCATTTCTCGGGTTTGTACTTCTCGGATATGCGATCTATTGGGCGTCGCAATCGCAGGCTCCAGAGATCACGAACAAGGCCGTTTTTCTATGGCAGAAGTTTCCCAAGTTCATTCTTGGATTTCTGTTGCTGTCGGTGGTAGCCACGGTACACGTCTTCAGCACAAGCCAAATTTCCAGCCTGTCCAATCTTTCGCGATGGGCATTCCTTCCAGCGTTTGCAGGGGTGGGGCTTCGTACCAATGTGCGTGACCTGTTGATCCAGGGCTGGCGCCCGTTGGTGGTTGGCGTATTGGGTGAAATCGCAATCGCCATCATCACACTCGGATTGATTCTTGGCGCTTACAGGGTGGTGGGCCAATGACTCTTCTTGTTCATATCCCTTTGCCTCAAGCGCAGAACAGCTGTTGTTGTCGCTGTTGACCCACTTTGTTGTCCGCACGTTCTGCTCATATGTTCTTCGTGCATTCCCTCAATCAGAACAGCTTTTGCAACCGGGCCCATGGAGAGATCCGGTGCACTCCCATTAGGAGGAAATGTGACTCTATTCCGCGTATCCCTTCGACTATTTGTTGCCGCATTGGCGTTGACGGCGGTTTCCTTGTCCGCTCAGGTGGTAGGTGGTTCGATCAGCGGCACCATTCAGGATGGCTCCGGAAGTACCATAGCTGGAGCAACCGTAATCGTGCGCAATATAGAGACAGGCGCCTTGCGCAATTTGATTACAGGAAATGACGGACGCTATGCCGCGCCATCCATGCCTGTCGGCAGATACTCCATAAGCGTGGCGTCTCAAGGCTTTGCATCGCAGGTGCGTGACGGCATTGTGCTCACAATTGGGCAGAGCCTGCAGGAAAACTTCGCCCTGACCGTGAACGCAGTACAGCAAGAGGTAGTAGTGAATGCTGCGGCTTCAACGGTGAATCTTTCTACGCAGCAGGTTTCGGGGCTGGTGGACGAACGCCAAGTGAAGGAACTTCCGCTCAATGGGCGGAGCTTTGATGGGTTGATGACGTTGAATCCGGGAACGGTGAATTACACAGCGCAACGGTCGGGTAGCATCGGTACGTCGAACTCTTCTGTCGGAAATATGTTCTCCGTCTCAGGGCGCCGCCCGCAGGACAATCTCTTTCTGCTGAATGGCATTGAGTACACGGGAGCTTCGCTGATCAATGTCACGCCGGGCGGAACGAGTGGACAATTGCTAGGTGTCGACGCAGTGCGCGAATTCAATGTGGTCTCAGATACCTATGGCGCGGCTTATGGTAAGCGCACTGGCGCGCAGGTGAGCATTGTCACTACGTCGGGCACGAATCAAATCCACGGAGCGGCATACGAATTTCTGCGCAACAGCGCGCTCGATGCCCGCAACTATTTTGATAAGGGAGCGATTCCTGAGTTCCAGCGGAACCAGTTCGGCGCGGCTCTCGGCGGCCCTATCCGCAAGGATAAATTGCTGTTGTTTGGCAACTATGAGGGCTTCCGGCAGAATCTTGCGTTGAGCGCTGTCGCACTTGTGCCAGACGATGCGTCGCGGGCCAAAGCCGTAGCATCGGTGCAGCCGCTACTGGCTTTGTGGCCTGCGCCGAATGGACCTGAACTTGGCACAAATAGCGGCATTGCTTATGCGTACAGTCATCCGCAGCAACGTATTCGAGAGGATTTCGGGACCACGCGCTTCGACTATAACGTTAGCGCAAAAGACTTATTCTTCGCCGTGTATACGGTAGATGATAGTACCGCGACAACTCCTTCTCAGAATCCATACAGCCTGGTGAATGAGAGCCTTCGTGAGCAGGTAGTGAGCCTGCAGGAGCAGCATGTGTTCTCTCCAACACTGTTGAATACGGCGCGGATTGGTTTCTCGCGGGCAAATTTCTTCTTTACCGGAACTACGCCGACAGATCTGCCCGGATGGGTTGTTGGCAAGCCCATCGGTGCGATTGTCATCAGTGGCAGTACTGCATCGAACGGCGCATCGCAGATTACACAGGCAGGTTCGAATGTCGGCAGTAATAACACAACCGCACGCAATCTCTTTACCTATGACGATCATGTGTACTGGTCGCATGGACGTCATCAATTTGAATTCGGAGGCTGGCTGCAGCAGCTTCAATCGAATGACAATCTGGCTCAAAACCAATATGGACAAGCATCGTTCAGCACGTTGAATTCTTTTCTGCAGGGGACAGTTGCAACCTTTACAGTCGTGCCTTCGCCGACCGCTTTGAACTGGCGTTCGCTTGAAGGTGCGGGCTTCGTCGAAGACGCGATCAAAGTGACACCTCGTTTGGAAGTACGTGCAGGATTTCGTTTTGAGTCGACGAATGGATGGAACGAGGCACATGATCGCGCTTCCAACTACGTCATCGTGGATGGCGTGCTCCAGACAGACCCTCGCATCGGAGGTTCAGCG
>Ga0137415_10000783_pt1 | contig 31094 bp, 32 predicted proteins | sample CZODoug3_1_1_16f_FD_183082 | JGI IMG/M metagenome (GOLD analysis project Ga0137415, IMG submission 183082) | Vadose zone soil fungal communities from Angelo Coast Range Reserve, California, USA - CZODoug3_1_1_16fungal (Hybrid Assembly) | ecosystem: Environmental > Terrestrial > Soil > Vadose...
CAACGATCTACCGCCGCTGGCCGAATAAAGCCACGGTCATCATGGACGCTTTTCTTGCAGAGGTCGGTCCGGGAATTACAGCTTCATCTGCATTCGTAGGCTTTCGAGCGCGCTCGGAAGCTCGGGAAAGGCAGCAAACTGCGTTGAGGATGGAGGCAGTTTGGAGGACCGTGCTCCGCAAACGCGGCGGATTTCACATCTCACTCACCGCAGCGATTCAGCGTAAATTGCGAAGAACAGCTTAAGTTGACTCCCTACCACCCGTTTGCGGCCGTCACTCATCCAACACTTGGTCTTGGGACGAGCGGAAATCTGTTGATTCCCGCCCGCCAAGCTGCCAGTTCTTAGCCCCTTTACATTCAGGGGGGCCCCAGGATGCGAGTAGTCGGGGATTTTTCGTTCGCATCCCCCTTGAGATTCAGCACACCATCGGCACACTATTTTCCGTTCAACAGTTTCGTATTTGGGGCCTTTTCGACGTATGACGACTGATGGGCTGTCAGTCCTAGATTGGCAGATTGGCATTCCTTTAGTAGGCTTCGATGTAGGCCGAATACGGACATCCCGTTGTGTTGGGACACACCACGTCTTTCTGCATTTCGCCACAACCTCTCGAATAGCGAACGCCAACTCGGCGATTGTTTGTTCGAGCATTGCCAGTCAGTTCTAGTCCGAATGCTGCAACTCGCTTCCCTGTCACCAGAATAAGAGAGCTGGGAACCGACGGTCGGTTCGGGTCGCTACCTCCAAAAAACTCCCTCGTCTTGCAACGCTCTCCGCACAGCAACGACCTCTGGATCGTTAATCACCAGCACCGCGATCGTTACCCGTCCAATCTGTGTTCGGGCCTTCAACTCAGGCCCTTCCCAGACGAAGTGGTCCGCCCAGCTGTCGCGTCGAGGATGGAAAAGGCGAACAATTTCTCTGGTGTCAGGATCAGGCCCAGCCACGTTCGGCCCCTTGAAGCGATTGCAATGGACACAGGCAAGGGCGAGATTTTCAAGTTCAGTCTTGCCACCATGTTGTCTTGCAATGATGTGATCGATCTGGAAGGGCGCCGGATGAAAAGCTGAGGGCAACTGACAGTATTCACAGCGGTCCCCGGCCCGCTCCCAAACCCGGCGGATGAGATCAGCGATCAAGTTGTCTGATTACTGAGTGGAGTGCTGCAAGGCGCGGCGTCCCTTAGATTGCATGACAGCTAGCAGATTGCTCACGTGGAGGTAGCTATCGAGCTCAGCTTGTTCTTCAGTGGTCAGTTTGCCTTGGCGAGCCAACTCAGACAACTCGTTCATGCGTGCGACATCGCGTTCGCCAAAGCGAACGGACAACAAATACTCGGCTGCACCGCGCGACAAGGCCCCTTCCTCGACCTGAATGACGCGGGAGAGAATCGCCGCTTCGGTATTGGGGCTTGTGATTTGCGAACTCATCTCGGTTTCCCCTAGTCAATTGTGCCATCGCCTTCCATTCATGTCACGTCATTGTGTGCTGGTAGCGAATAGATAGCGAACACGCTGTGCTGACCGCAGATAGATGAAGGGCTAGCTGTTCCTTCTCACGAGGACGATACAGCGGCCGTGGGCCCATGCTGCATCCGGCCGCCGGTCATCTGGTGATTGAATCAGCCCACACCCGGCACACAAAGGGTCTCCGAAATCCGGCGGAATGACCCGTTACGGGTGTCCGACAGTAAGTCGTAATTCGAGGGAACAGAACGCTGCCGTCCGCAACTAATTGAAAAAGCAAAGGGCGAGGATGGCTCCCTGAGCTCCCTTAAAACACCCTCGGAAGCGCTTATCGAACCCACGCGAGTGCCCTACTGGCCAGTGCTGCCGCGAGGCACAACTTCTCTACAGAATGGTGCCGGGAGGGGGACTTTCATAGACTATCCGTCGTACCTCTACGAACTGCTCAAGCCGCTTGAAATCTGAGGTCGTGGGCTCTTTCACATCTTTCATGAAGTCATCAACCAAGTGACTGGCACTCGCCAAATCCTTTTCTTTGCGGTGCCTCAAAGCAGCTTTCGAGAAAATCACAGGGTTCTTGGCGGCGAGTCTGAGAAGCCGCCCGTCGTTGTGGGTGTCTTTGCCCCGATCAAAGATTCGCCCCAAAGCAATCAGAGAATTTGCCTGAATGGAACCGAGCGCCACGACCCAGAATCCCGCGTTTCGATTCAGCAGATCATAGACTCTTCGACTCTTACGGGCGGCTGCGTGAACAGTGCGCCAAATGTAGAAGCATTGAACGACTTCATCAACGTCGTTATCGAAAACCCGCAGTTCGTTCTCAAACTCTACTCCGGGATCGGTTATCACATTCACTATCGGTTGTGTCCGGTTCAGAGAGTCTAACTGGACACCTTCTTTTGGAACGACTTCACACGCTCGAAATTACTGCATGGTGCGAACTGGTACATCGCATTGAATTCTGCGATCCCGAGAGACTGAAGATACGCAGCGATCTCCTTTCCCCAGAGTTCAAAGTCCCTCAAGAATGCAATGTATTCCTCGCGAAACGTTTCTAGCTGATCGAGGGTTTGCTCAGGAGGCGGAGTAGGCGCGAGAGCGAGTTGCTTTTGAGTGCGGAGCACGTAGTCACGCAGTCAAAAGCCGGAATACGACTTCTACCCTGAATTTCGAAACAGCTTTACGCCGAAGCTACGCGCCGAGAATCCTTCCCTGTCGCTGACGAATGAAGAGATCGCTGACCGCTATGCGGCGAAACTCAAGTCCGAAGGGATCAGCGAAACTGAAATAAAGCGTCGGGCGAGCTTGATTCTAACGGAGCGCAATCTCTTAGCGGCCGATTACTGGAATCGTTACTACCTCGACAGCAATTCCAATTTCAACAGGGCTCCGAATGGCTTCCTCAAGCAAATGGTCGAAGGGCAGCGGCCTGGAGTTGCTCTGGACTATGGAATGGGGGAGGGCCGAAACGCTGTCTACCTAGCAACCCTTGGGTGGGAGGTGTGGGGATTTGATCCTGTCGATGAGGGGGTCAAACTCGCTCAAAAACGAGCGAAGGGACTTGGGCTGACACTGCACACCGCCGCGGTTCGCGATACCGAGTACGATTTCGGCAAGGAAAAGTTTGACCTCGTTCTGTTCAGTTGGACAATGCCGCTCGTGTCCGTCCAGAAGGTGGCTGATTCACTGAAGCCCGGTGGAATCGTAGTAATGGAATGCGGAGCCGATTTTGTCAGCAGCCGGAATGAGATGCTTCATGTTTGATCCTCTTCAAATCGTGCATTATGAGATCGTTCGGGCTAAATCTGACTTCTACGATCGCCGTGAGACTGATGTGATCCGACTGGTCGCGAGGAAACCATAACGTATCGCTGGGCAAGCCGACTGGCTCGTTGTTGTTGATACATCCCCATTACACCAACTGACCCCAGTCTTCCCTTTTGTTCACGGGCTTCGACCTAATTCCTTCACCACCAGGAAGCCCCCCGGGAACATGCCCTGCCATGCCATCTTCAGACGCCACGCGATCACCCCTTGTCTTAACCGAACTAAAATTCTTGGCGTGAGTCGCAGGGCGGATCACCGGTTGTTTTCGTGCGCTGGCCCCCGGTAAGGTGACCGCCCAGACAAAAAGAGACGAGCGTGTTGTGCGCAGAAGCCGCAGTCGCTGCCATCGCTGCGAAACGCCGGGAGCCGTGATCGGATCGTGAGTGACATGCCCCGACAGAGAACCCCCTCGAAGAGCTGTCAGCAAGGAACGATGAAAGCCGCCCCCTCCCCGATTCCCCGATTCAGTATTCCCTTTCGTTACTTGTGACCTCCCATTAATCATTTCACAATTCCCGAAACCTGGAGGTTTTTATGAGTAAAGCAATCAGAACGACCCTTAGACTTGTGGTCACCGTGGTGTTGTTCAGCGCGCTGGCGATGGCCCGGGCTGGCGGGAACAATCCCGACAAAGACAAGAATAAGGAGCACCATAACCGTCTCGCAAAACTTGCGTTCTGGCACCATCACAAAGGCGCCGACAAGAACGCGAAACAAGCCCAGGCCACGCAGGCGCCGTCCAAACAGGCTCAGCCTAAGACAGCGCAGATAAAACCGGCGTCGACCAAGCAGGTCCCTGGCAAGAAGGACCAGAGGCAGAAGCAGCATGCCAGCAACACGAGCAAGCCCGTCGCCAAGAAGGCACCTGCTGCGAACAAGACGAAGCCACGACAAAAGGAGCAAGATCCCAAGACAGCTTCGCTAAGGCAATAGCTTCGCAGACTCTTTGCGGTCGTGCCACGGTCAGAGATGTGCCTGAGCGGCGGGGATGGCGCGAAACGTCTCGACCTTCCGCGCGGGCGTTGGCTGGACCAAGACATCCACCTACGAGGCATGATTTTCATCGCGCGGGAAAGCTGTGTTCCCGTTTCAAAGAACCACTCCGGTCTTTCGCCTGCCCCTGGGTATACGTGGCCGCTGGGAAGAGAACAGACGAGCGCGTTGTGCGCGCATGCGTAGAGACGATGTCGCTGTCATGTCGCCGCCACCCGGGCCGCCGTTACTCATTCGGCGGGAGTAAACTTGTGCCCATCCCGTCTTCGGCAAGTCTTGGGACTTCATGCGAGACTGGGAGGCGCGCCACCCCGGGAGTGGGCATCAGCCGGAACGTGGTGAAGCGTGAATTGAGTCCTGTGACGGATCTTGACCACTGGGCTTCCTTATCGTTGCTGGGATGCTGTGGATTCTGACTCAAATTCCCGATGACCCATTGGCCCCGTGGCGTCGAGGTTTCCGGGTCGACGATATTGTGTTTCGCGTTGCTGCGCGGTATTTCCAATGGAATGGATAGGCGAGGGATTGCGCACGGGCTTGCCCTTTGATGTGGACGCGCGTTTACGATTCCATCGGGGAAATGGGCGGGGTCATACTACCGCACCCCCTGTGGAAAACGAAACTGACCCACTACTGATTTTTGCTCCGGGTTTTCAACCTACATCTGGGACGGACCATGGCATTCTGCGACGCTGGCGAACCAGACCCAACTCAAACTAGTACTAGAACGCCGCTTTCGGAGGTGGCACGTACGGGAATCCCGAGGCACTGCCCGCCGCATTCGGCGAAATCTGGCTGTAGATGGCGAATGAACTGTCGCTCAGGTTAATGGGTTCGTACCGGTAGATGTGCAGCTTATTCGCCGCGGGTTCCCCATTGGTGAGACGTTGGAATCTCTTGCGCCTCAGACGAAGTCGACGGGAATCGACCCGCTGGCGCGTGTGCACATGTAAGCCGAGCCAGGAGGGCGTGCAGCGACCACAACGAAAGCCATTGCGCAAACTGAGGTGAAGTGACTTGCGCGACAATGCGATGGACGCTCTATTCACGCTCGCCCTTTCTCCCGCTACGAGTCCAAATATCCCTTTCGCGGAATAGATAGGTTCCGATTTCGAAAACATTCCCCGGTGTTTCGTCTGTTCCCTGGGTAGGCTTGGTCGTTGTTCCGTGATGAACATGGGCGCATTGTTGCGGCAGTTGTCACGGCCCGTCGGCGGCTGCGACCCTACTTGCGCGTTTCCTCGCTAGTCTTCTCGAACAACAAAATGTGCGCGCCGAACTCAGTCTCGTCCAACAACGTATACCCTTCTCGCTGATGCGTCTCGGCATCCCTCTGCGCGTGGGACATGCTCATCGGTTCAGTCACCAGATATTGATACTGGATCGTCGCTGGGCCTGGCGGCTTTTCCATGAGTACAGTTAGATACGGACCCAACCCCGCCAGAGTTTGAGCCACGGCGTGAAAGCCGTCCGCAGTCGCCTTATTCACTTCTTGCTTGAGATGGTTGAATAGACGAATATGAACCCAACGATACTGATATACGTCGGGCGAAACGGCCTGTTTCTCCAGCTCAACGTCGACGGTCGATTTCCCGGTCAATGAGAAATCCACGACTCGATAGCCTGCGGCAGCTTCCCGTTCGAGTTTGTGCTCTCCTTCGGACCAGTTCTTGGCATTCATCGTGAGCGTGTGCCGGTCTAGCGCAACAGATGTCGGCGCCCTGTCGGACGTTGTGGCGCCGGATTCTGCACGAGGAAGCTTCCGGTCAAGCGCGAATCTGGTTTGCAGCACAACGCGCCTTGCAAGCTCATCAGCAATTTTGTCCTCGCTTGCTCCAAAAACACCTCCTGTGAGCACCGCCCGCAATTCCTCGGTGCGAAGCCGCTGGCCTGTCACCGCGTCTACAAAAGAGACTTGTGCGTCGACTTCTGCGGCGCCCGCTCCGAAACCACCACCGACGTACCGCTTCGATCGGCTACCTGACGTGTAGTTGTGTATCGTTCCGGACAAGCGGATCACTGGGGTTCCGGCTTGAGCCGGTTGCTGCCCAGCCTGCAGCACCTCGTCGAAAACCTTGGCTTCGGAGAGCTGTTTGAGGATCCCTTGCTGCGCCTTCTTGAGATATTCGGGCGGGAACTCCACGCCTTGCTTCACGTCGAAGGCGTCGACTTGAATCGCGTGATATTTCTGCTTGATGACGCCTTGGTCGGCTGTCGAGTTCGGAGTCGGAGTCGGGCCTGCGCTCGAAGGATTCTGAACGTCTTGCGCGAACAACGCTGAAAAGGCGAATGCGATAGCGAGGAAAACCGGGGTAGCCATTTTCATAGCCTCACCTCGACAGGAGAGATTATCATTTCTTGACGAGAACGATGCTCGCCAGTTCAGCCCCTAGCCCTCTAGTCTTTGCCCACCCGGCCCGCTCGTACGAGTCAGATTTCTCCATCTCTCCACAGATACGTTCACGATCTTTTTCGACCAGGGGGTCTACTGTCTCTCCCTGGGTCGGTGTGGACTGGGATGAGGAGTCGAGAAGAAAAAGAAAACGACGGCAGGCCTGGCCGAGGCAGGGCGGCGGCACCGAGCAATCGATCGGCACTCATCCTTCCTTTGCAGCGGTTTTCCTTCTTCAAGATCCGTCTAACCTTCTGACTCGACTAACCGCGGTGTCCAAGTGCGTGGGCACCAGATTCTTCGGAACAGTCCGATGCATCTGATCCAGCAAGGAGCAACGTCACCTTCTCATGTGCTCACGCCTAACCGCCGACGAACTCGCCGAACGCCTCCACGTTAGCCGACGTTGGGTGCTGGATCAGACGCGGAGTAAGGACGATCCGATGCCGCACTTCAGTCGAGGTCGGGTCAAGCTGTTCAGCTGGTTCGATTGCCCAGACTCGCCGCTTCAAGCGTGGTACAGCAGGCATGAGGTCGGACAGCCGCGGCAGCGATAACACTTCCCTACTCCCAACTAGCCGGTCCGCCCACCAGTAACCTCTTCTTCCATTCCCTTCGTGCCATTCCCTTCCCCGCCCACCCAAGCTACTCTTCCTCTTGACCTGCCGATTGTCTATTGGCATGTCGCACGCAAGTAGCTTTGTATGCAACGCGTAAAATCGCCGGGGAACACGTGGGGAACAATTCAGCAGGTTTCTCGGAATCAAACGGGGAGCAGGGATGCCAGAACAGGCTGGACAAAAAGGAACGATCGTCAAAAAGAGCGGCTGGTGGGTGCTGCGGTATCGCGCTACCGCACGAGAGAACGGACAAGTCCGAAGGGTCCTGCGGGCACGGCGCCTGGGCCTGATTGCGGAGTTTCCACCCAAGCGTCACAAAGGTAAAGATGGAAAGGACGCGCCTAATGCGATCGCCAACATCGCATCTGAGTTTCTGGCAGATCTGAACAAGCAAGGACGTGGAAACAACGACAATTCGCTGGTGCGCCTCGGTGAGTTTGTCGACGACGTGTTTCTGCCCTTCATTCAGGGCCAGCGTAGGCCGTCGACGTACAAGAATTGCTCCGATATCTGGCGCGTTCACTTGAAGGACCGGGCGGAGAAGTTCTGGCTTCGCGACATCCAGACGTTCGACGTGCAGACGTGGTTGAATGAGATCGAGACGGACGACATGATCCGCGAATTGACCGACGAAGAAAAGAAACTGAGCGACGAAGGATTGGCTGAGCTGAGAGAGACGCTTCGACTCACACATGCCAGTCTGGCTCGGATCAAAAGCTTTCTATCCGGTGTTTTCAAGCATGCTCTGCAGATGGGTTTCTTGTCCGGCGTGAACCCAGCGACAGGAACGAGCATTCCCAAAGGTCGCGAGAGTACAGAGACGCATGCCTACGAACTTCGTGTGATCCAGAAGATCATGGGCATGTTGCCTGAGCCAGCAAGCACTGTCATCGCGCTAGCTGGCCTGGCGGGTCTGCGGAGAGGAGAAATCCGCGGCTTGTTATGGGAAAACTATTCGGGCCAGACGCTACGCATTACACAAAGCGTTTGGAACTCGCACGTGAACACGCCGAAGACTACCGCCAGCCAGGACGAGGTTCCAGTGATACCTGCGCTGAAAACGAAGCTTGATCTGTGGCGACTGCGCTGCGGAAATCCAACCACGGGACTGATGTTTCCGAGTTCGACCGGCACACCGATCGAGCTGAACAACGTTCTCAATCGAGTGATTTTGCCTGTGTTGAAAAAGGCCCGAATTCAATGGTTCGGCTATCACGCGTTTCGACGCGGGCTGGCGACGAACCTGCACGATGCGGGCGTGAACGATCTGACGATCCAGCGGATCTTGCGGCATTCAGATGTAAGCGTGACGCGGCGAGCGTACATCAAGCGTCTGCCACAGCAAGCGACCGACGCGATGGAGAAGATTCAGACGGCGATGGACAAGGCTGCTGCAGAGGAACCAGGCACAAACGTGAATTGAGGAGTAGAAAGCCGAGAGCGCGAATGGGTGCCGAGAGCGATCATTTCCTTTTCGCCCTTTTGCGTTTTGATTCGAGGAATTCTGGCCAACTTGTTCCCCAGTTGTTCCCCAGTTTGCCCGACTTGGCCTGCAACTAATTGAAAACATGGAGCCGACGAGCGGACTTGAACCGCTGACCTGCCGATTACGAATCGGCTGCTCTACCAACTGAGCTACGTCGGCCCTTCAACGATTTATAACTTTCCTTATCCTATCAAATATCCCATGACCGCAAGACGATCCTCGCCTCAACGAGCGGCTCAGCCCAAGGTCAATGGCTTCCTATTGCGACCGCATTTTCCAGTCCTGGGCCTCTCAACTCCACGCCAAAGCCGGTGGTCACCCCTATGGCCGGTTTTGAGTCGGTTTGCCGGATTCCCGCACACCCGGCGGCCACACTCCGGTCCTGGCGGCCTTCAGGTGTATGCTGATGGTTTCTCTACGAACGCGCTTTGCCTGCTGAATGCCACGCAGGGACCAGCCCAGTCGCCCCAGCGCCCCATCGAAACAAGACCCGCCTTCTCGTCGCAGTTGCAGTTCGCGGTGCTAGAGAACTCGGTCTTCATTCCCTTCCAAGAAAGACCCACCCTTCTGCTGAGCTATCGGCGTCCGCACAACTATTGCTTGAATGGGACTGCACCCATGTGCTTCCGCTGGAAAATGGAAACACTCTACATCTGAGCAGGGACAAGTGTTCGGCACGCTGCCATAGATTGTGTCAAAGCCTAACAGACTATTGTCCACCCACGCGCGGAGCGTTTTGAGCAGTCGTGCATCCACTGATCGTACGGGCGGGGACATCGAAGTCATGCGCGCGACTAGTGCGCCGCATTGACGGTGCCCGGAAACGATGTTGTGCAAGGAGGCCGGGGTGCACGCGCAGAGGCGGGTGCAAAAGCTGCGCAGAATGGAGATCGCCTCCACCTTTGTGCCATAGACCCTCGCTGTTACCTGAATCACAATGATGTTGGAGTTGCGCCCTCGTCACAGCTGGCTGTGCAGAAGGTTTGCGCGAGGTACAACCCAGCGACGGGTCAGTTTTGTTCTCGCCGGCGCTTACCCAGGTGTTGTTGGAGCCCTGCGATGAATCAGTTCTTCGGGAAGTGGTTGGGCACGATCGGACGACGGGAAGAGGGTCAGGGCGTCAGCGAATACGCGATCATCATGGCGCTGCTTCTGCTGATTGTGGTGACGACGGTACACGCCATCGGAATGAACGTTCAGCAAGTGATTGATAAGGTGAATACCGCGCTGCACATCGGGTAGAGGTTCTTTCGTTTTCCGCACCGCTCATTCAGCAAACCCACAATCAAATACGTTGAGCCTACCGGTAGCCCGTTCGTTTGCGGGTCTGCTTGAGCGCCTTGCGCTGCGCTTTCGCCTGTTTCTTGATCGCTTTCTGCTGTTGCTTTGAATAGCGGTTGGAGGCCTTCTGCTGCTGTTTGGCCGATTTTCGGGCAGCTCGCGACAGGTTGTAGGGGTTGTTGCGGTCCCGAGTTTGGGCTTGTATCGGGCACGAGGCGCTCACGATAGCCAGAAGGATGAAAGCGGCAATTTTCTTCATGAAGGCTCCGAAAACAACGGCTGCCAGGATTCTACACCTGAAACGCGGCGCTCAGGCCGTGCCGGTAAGCAGCGGAGTGTCCTTCGCCACGCAAAAGTCGGATCGCCCGGCTCGCCGACATCCGGACAACCTGCCCTGATGCCGACACTTGCGATCTTCAGGGATCGGATTCAGATTATCTTCACGTTCCCGGCGTATTCTGGTTTTTCAGGAGAAGCCCATGAGCGTATCGCGAGTTGTTGGAGTAGTCTTGATGGCCAGCCTGTTTCTTACCATTCCAGCGTTGTCCCAGGAAAAGAAGATCCAGCGTTCTGACCTGCCACCCGTAGTTGAGAAAGCGGTTGCGGCGCAAGCCCAGGGAGCCACCGTGCGCGGCTTCTCGGAGGAGAAGGAAAACGGACAAACTTTCTACGAAGCTGAGTTCGTCGTGAATGGTCACAGCAAGGATGTCCTTATGGACGCTGAAGGCCGCGTGGTGGAAGTCGAGGAGCAGGTCGTGGTGGATTCGCTTTCTCCGGCGGTCCGGGACGGACTGCAAGCAAAAGCGGGCAAGGGCAAACTCGTCAAGGTGGAGTCGTTAACGAAGAGGGGTAAGCTTGTCGCCTACGAAGCCCAGGTCGTCACACACGGAAAAAGATCAGAAGTGCAGGTGGACCCCCAGGGACAACCGCTGGACCGTGAAGAATAGGACGCGAAACCGGCAATCCTGACGTCGCTTGTCTGTGGCGGTCAACGGGAATCGGAGCGGGCTGTTGCCGAGGTAGAAAGGAACCAAGGTGGTGGTCGTGGGACGCCATCGAGCCGGAGAACCTGTCAAGATGCTGGACGCTAATTCGACAATCCAGCATTAGGGGTTCACTCAACGGCAGACGGATTGGCGACGACGCGCGGCTCGCCATGATGTCGTGCGCCCGACACTTTTCATTCTTCCTTGCATTGCCCCAGTTTTCGGCTCTACTACAGTTTTCTCCATTTTCTCCCCCCTCGGCAGTATCCCTTTTCCGGCACGGCTCCAGTACAAAGTAAGAGTGAGCAGCTCTCACACCAGGACCCATACCATTATGGCGATGGACATTCAACCCGATCGAATCCCTGCCCGGATTGTTGCGAGAAGCCGGGCTGTTGACATTTCCGAATTACGCAGGCTTGTCGAGCAGAAACAGAAATCGTCCTGCTCCCCTGAGGACGCCTTCTTCCTGCAGATCACTTCTTCCATTCTCAATTTTCTGGACTCGTACGGTCTTTCTTTGAAATACCGCTTCCCGCAGTAATCGAGCGTGGATCGGCCGCTTCCGCCATTACCGCATTGGGTTCCAGCTTTCGGGTCTGGCAAGTCCTGTCGCCGTTAACGCCAAAGTCTGGCTTGGACGATTCTCATTCCACAACCAGTTCGTCGACCCGGAAGTTCCCGATCACCACGCTCACACGATTCCCGGGTTTCACAAACCTGCCCTTGTTCGAGAACACCATCCAGTAGAACTTGCCTTCCTCAGGCGTGCTGCTCTGGCGCAACTGCCCCACCTTCTCCATCTGGGGAACCACTAGCTTGACGCGTGCCTTCTCGTCGATCAGATAGGGAGTGGCCTTCTTGTCGTTGAGCGCTTTGGCCTTGTGCGCATCAAGCACACGGTAGCTGAAACGAATCATCTGGCCGGACTCGACCGCCTTCACCGCCATCGAGTCAACTCCCCAGGTCAACTGGTAGAAACGGAGCGCGTAGGCCGATCTCTCCGCCGAGCGATAAGGGGAAGCATTCTTATGAGCGCGGGAGGGCGACGGGGAAGAATTGCCGTTCGCTGGGGCCGATTGTCCACCAGCGGCTGACAGGAAGAAGCTGCCGGCCAGAACTCCGGCGAACAGGATCCTTCTTGTACCGCCAGCCAGATTGTCAGGCCGTACAGTTCGATTCCGCATTGTCCAAAGTTCCTTAAGCCCGGGTGAACTACTTCTCAAACGCGGCAAGCGATGTGGCAAGTCCGGGTCCCTCTCTGGGGCGGAAAGCTGCTCGCGAGTCACCTCGCGAGCAGCTTCTTCCTGCCACCGAGTTACGGGTTTGCGTGACCGACTAACGCTCCGGAGTGCGGGCTGCCCGCGGCATTGTCGGTGAAGGTGATCGTTCCGGGACGATTCACTCCAGGAGCAGAACCTACGTTGGTAAACCTGACCGTTACCGTACAAGTCCCGCCCGGAGAAAGCGTCGCTCCCGTGCAGCTGTCGGGCCCGGCCAGAACTCCGTTGCTGAAGAACCAGGTGAGTAGGCTCGAACCGGTACCCGACGTCACCGTGACATTGGTGATCGTCACGGTGGCGCCACCCGGTGGTGTCGTGTTCGTTAAAGTGACGGTGCCAGTTCCCGTGCCGGCGTTACCGATCGGTGTCGCCACCGTGATCGTCAGCGGATTCGGCGAGATCGACACCGTTCCCGGTGTGACTCCGGTCCCGCTGAGACTTACTGGCGAACCGGTCACCAAAGCGTTTCCTGTAACCGTCAGCGTCGCGTTGACCGGGCCCAGCGCTGTGGGTCGGAATACGACGTTGATCGTACAGGTCCCGGCTGCCGGGGTTAAGGTTGCGCCGCACGTACCACCCGCGGTTCCGGCCGGCCGCGAGAACAGCGTCGACGAGAAGGTCAGGGTGATCCCGGTCAGGTTTGCGTTGCCGGAGTTGTGCAGCACCAGTTGGAGAGACCCGCTGGTCGAGCCGGTCGGCACGTTCCCGAACGCCAGCGGACCACCTGTAACGCTGGCAACCGGGCCACTTGGCGCCACCAATTCAACTGCTCCGATATCGAACCCTCCGGCTTGCGGCCGAGTGGTACCGAAAAAGTCGTGGGTCACCCCTGCCGAGGCAGCGGCATTGAACGCCGGCGAACCCGGTGCGATTGCGTAGTTCCCCAACGCGGTCGTGCCTGCTGGACCGAACAGCGACAGTGGACCGAATGCCATGTTGATCCAATTGTTGCCTTCATCTACCGTCGCCGCCGGCGTCAAGTTGAAGACCGGGTTGGGCACGGTGGCATCCGCGATCCCCGGAGGCACGTTGTATCCCAGCCCGCCGTTCTCGGGGGGAACGCGCGCACCGTTGCAGTACTGCCTTACCAGACCCGGGCTGCTCGGGCTGATGTTCCCGTTCCCTGCGTAACCGCCGCCGAGACTCGTGAGGATTGAGTTCCGCGGGTTGAGTGTGAACCCCGATTGATGGGTGGTCGGAGTCATGTCGCCACGAATACCGATATCCCAGTAGCTCGCACCGCCCGGACAAGCACCGCTGGCGGTTTGATCCAACGTGGGAACCAGGGTGACGACGTGCTGCTGGGTCAGGAACCCGCTACCGAATGCACCCACCGTGATGTTGAAAGCCCGGTTCTGCCAGAACAAGTTGTTCTGCAGCGACGGGTACGAGACCTGCCGGCAAATGCCGTTGGTCAACGGAGCCGGATAGCCTGCAGGGCAAGTCACCGTGGCGGGCAACGACGCGATCAGGTTCGAGGTATTGCGGATCGCCACTAGCCCCGCGGCCTGCGGAGTCGAAGTAGTGACCGGGTTGACGCAACTTGGATCCTGCGGTTGACCCGGATCGGGCTGGGGAGTGCAGCCAGAGCCGTTCCCTGATCCCGCAGCCGGCGGGGGCACGTTACCGTTCGCAGCGCCACTCGTGTTGAACAGGACCCCGGACGACGCCGTGGTGTCGTTGGAGACCACCGTGTTGTGGATGAAGTTCGTCCGCAGCGCATCCTGGAGCGAGACTCCAGCTCCATCCCATCCGGCGACGTTGTTCGCGATGATGTTGTTCGTCACCGTGACGCTGTACCACGCTCCGGGGTTCCGCGGACTCCGCGCAACCTCGGTGCCGTTGACGCTCTGCAGGCGCAGGCCGCCGCCACTACCGCTCTCGGCGCTGTTGCCCAGGATCAGGTTCGAGTCGATCACAAGGCCAGGCCCGATGCCGTCAGAGAGCTGAGGCGGACAATCTTGATCGACTACCGCGTTCTCGCAAACCGGCCCATCCGGGGGAGCCCCCATGACCGAAAGCCCACCGCCGTAGGTCGGTATCGTTGGGTTCGTGCTCTGGTTGAACAAGAACCAGTTGTTGGAAATGTTGCCGTTGTAGCTGAACCCGAAGTGAGCGAAGCCACCTCCATCACCCGCGCTCAGGTTGCCGCAGACCCAGTTGAAGTTGAACCGGTAGTTGTCGGAGCCGGTGCAGAAGGTGACACCTCCGGCCGCCTCCGGCGTGGTTGAGTTCAGTTCGTCACCATAAGAAGCGTTCTGCGTGACTGAGTTGTTATGCACGCTGACGTTCCGGTTGTATCCGAACGGCTGTTGTTGCGTCCCCACGATGGTCCCGTCGATGGTCTCCATTTGGCCGATGGTGATACCGCCAGTGAGCGTTCCGGCATTGGAGTAGACCCGGTTGTTCGAGACTTCGGTCGAATGGTTCCAACCGTGGAGGAAGATGGCTCCGCCACCCTGCGAACTGTTGACGAAACTAATTCCATCAACACGCGACGGGTTACAGAGGAAGTTGCTGCGATAGGTGTTGCAATCGTTGTTGTTGGCCGTGAGTGGTGTGCAGATACCATTCGCGGTGCAGTTAGGATCGGGTTGGAGACCGCCCCCGATAAGAACGTCGCGTACTCCCTTGCCCAACACCGTAATTCCCGCACCCTCGTAGGCACCCATCAGCGTGGGTTCCTGCAAGAGTTCCGCAATATTGCCGTTGAGCGTGGGATCCCAGCCGACCAGAGGCTCCAGCGGAATCGGGTCCACTTGGCGCCGCATCGTCGAGGGGCAAACGAAGGTACCATTCGGATCGTACGGGTTCTGAGCGCCGATGAAACCGCCGTTTAGCGACAACCCAAAGAGGCAGTCAACTTGCCTGCGCCAGGTGTCGATTCTTCCCGCCGGATGGGTGTTCGCATTCACGGTAACGGAGCCCGCGCCCACGCCTTGCAGGCGAACCGGCTTCCACATCAGCAACATCTCGTTGTAGGTCCCGGGAGCGACGATGATCAGGTCGCCCGGGGTGGCGTTGTCGATTGCGGTCTGAATCGCGTTGTTCGACGGATTTTCGCCGTTGACATAAGTGGGAGCTTTGCCGCCAACCGTGACCGTGACGGTGTCGATCGACCGCTTACCGTTGTCGGACAAGATGACCAACTCGCCGCACCGGGTCGCAGTCGCTACACCCCGCTGCTGGATCGTGCAACTCGACTGCCCCGAACTCAACGCCGGCACCGTGACCGTGATCTGCGCGTCGCTCCACGAGGTAACGGGCGCATTCACTCCACCAATAGTGACCGATCCGGTTCCCTGCGTAGCTCCGAAGCCATAGTGGCGCTTCAGGAACTTCTGATTGAACGGAGCCGTAGTCGCCGACGGACCGGAGTATGCATTGTTGAGCACTGGCACTCCATCCGTACCGGAGGGCGCCAACGCCCTGATGGTCAAGGTGTGGCCGGCGGCACTTACCCACGGTCCAATTCCGTCACCATCAACTTCCGAGACGGCGGGGGTAGCATCCGGGTAGGCGCAATCCGGCGGGTTGTAACCCTCCGCGAAAGCCGCGGTGGGAACCACCGGCGTATCCATGTAGGCCGTCTGGCCCGGCATGAATGCCCATTCGTAGCAGAAGTTGCTGTAGTTGGAGTTGTACAGGGGATCGGTGATCAGCGTACCGTTCGGACCCGGAATGGGACCCGGATCGTTCATGCACGTGACCATCATCGTGGGCGCGTACCCGGTCGGGTTCGGCGGGTTGACCTCCCAGGTCGAGTAGTTCAGGCCATCGAAATATCCCCACTGGTCGCTATAGGTGCGGGAAATCTCGTTGCCGTTGAAGTCCTTGAAGGATATCGGCAAGTTGGGAACGGCAAACTTCTCCCCGAAAGCCGGCGAGAACGGATCGAATTCCGACGAGAAATCGTCGGTGATGATGCCGGTGAAGTGCGCGGCCACGTGCGTCGAACTGAACACGAAGAACTTCGCCAGCACCGACATCTGATCCTCGAGCGTGACTTCCTTGCGGTCGCAGAGATTACGCACCGCTCCCGCGAAGGGCGCCACTTCCGTGGATCCCGGGAACAGGCTGATGTAGTCCGGCACCACACGCGCCTGGCCTACACATGGCCAGAAGGTTTCCACGCTTCCGGTGTCACCTTCATGCCTGGGCTGGACGCCCTGGTCCGTAGTTGCGTTCTGGGCATTGTTCGGGTTGTAGGTGCTGCCCACCGCTGCCTGGTCGGGCACGATGAAAATCGAGGCCAACCCGCCGAACTGCTGCGTCACTGGCGCAATATAGTTGTCGCCAATGAGGATGTTCTTGTCTTCTTCCTTGACCAGTTCGTAGCCCGGAGGCGCAACCAGCTCCACCACGTACTTCCCTGCCGCCAACATCTTGGTTCCGTCGCCGGTGGGATTGTCGACGCAAATCGTACAGTTGGTACCGGTGGGCAAACCAGTCACGGTGTCTCGGTTCGTGACGCTGGGGAACTGATACATGCCATCGTAGGGCGCCGGCTGCACCTGGTTGAACATGTGCATGCCGTCGTAGCACTTGAACTGACTCCTGTTTGGCAGAGCAGCGCCGGGATTGAGCCACTGCCTGCTGCCGTCCAACGTGAAGAAGAAGGGGCTGGCGGCATCCTGGCCGGGGCAATTCATGTTAGGAACGCCGTCGGTGCGGAAGCCCTGCGCCCAATCATCCCAGCTGCTCGTCTTGGTTGAGTCCACCAGCTTGAGGCTCTTGGTTCCGTCGGGAGCCGTGCCTTCCTGGTAGAGATTGACACCCACGTTCGGGACACCCGGCGTCCAGCTCAATTGGAGCAACAGAGCGGGATCATCGAAGGGTCGGGTCGACATGTAAATCACATGGCCCTTGATGCCGCCGTTCTCGCCAGGCGCGAAGGGCGCCTTGCCGAACTCGACGAACTCGCCGTTGCCAATAAAGCCCTGCCACCCCTCGGTCGTAACCCAGGGTGGATCAATTCTTCCGGTGGAAGGGCTGGCAGCACTGGTGGACGGACCATTCTTGATCGAGTAGCCGGTACAGTCGGCATTGTCGCAGTACACCGCGCCCGGCACCCGGAGGTTGCTGGGCAGATGGTTGGTTTCAATGGTATTGGCAAGGTGCAAGGCGATGGTTGAGTTCCCTCCACCCGCGCCGTCGGCGGGACCGCCCGCGTCGTAGACCACGTGTACACCCGTCTGTTTGTAACGAGTGGTGTCGGCCTCGACCACCAGCCAGTTGAAGTACGGGAAGATTTCGTTGAACCCCGCAAACCCGTTCAGGTCTGTGTTGTTGAAATTGGAGTAAGTGCCATCCCGGTAGCGGACATTGACCGGAACCAGCGGAAGCCCAGGCTCATTGTCCTGAGAGACGCCGTCACCATTCAGGTCGATAAAGGTCCGGTTGTAAAGGTTCGTGCGCCATTGCTGCATCGCCACGTCGCCCATATCGACTGTGCCGCCCGACACAGCAACCGGCGTGGAAAGGCCATCGACGAGCAGATCGTTCCACTGGTCGAAAACCGTGACCCGCCAATTGCCATCCGGAATACCGCCAAGGGTGAACGTGCCGTCTGGAGCACACTTGGTGAAGGCGAAATCTTCTCCGTCCGCATCGCCCAGGCTGGCATAGCACTGGGTGAAGCCAAAGGCATCATAGGAACCGCTGCTGTAGATTCTCTCGTCTGGCGAGCGGCTGATGCGCGCGGCCGTCACTTTACCGCGGACCGTATTGTTGCAGGTTGTGTGGGCGCAGATCTCGGGCTTGCGGCCGTTGATGATCGTCGGGTTCGCGAAGCCAATCAGGACATGGTACCCGGCTGGCCCGAACTCCTGGAAGTAGGCCGGCTCGCCTGCCTTGATGAAAGCCTCGTGGCTCTTGGTGCCGTCCAGGGTATTGGTTTGGAGCCATTCCTCGCCGCGGGAAATTCGATCGGCTCCTGGCGTAGCCACCACTTCATACAGGCCAGGGTACAAATTGGCAACGATTGCCTGGCCCTCGAGCGGAGAGATCGTCACTCCATCCGACTCGAAGTGCGGACAGGTGACAATCATGCCGACCAGTCCGTCGCTCGATGTCGGAGAAATCGGGCACGCATTCAATCCGGACGCAGGGTCGATGATGCCCTGCAGCGAATTCGATAGCGGCATGTTGAACATGTCGTAGGTGGGCTGACCGGTGGAATCACCGAAGCCACCCGCCTGGTCCAGGATCGTGATCTCAAATCCTCCCAGTCCGGATTCGTTGGTTGCCAGTGCGTCGACTCCACCACCGGCGTCATTTTCGCCGTTGAGCGGGAAGTCATCCTCGAACACAAATACCGCCAGCTTCCCGGTGGGGAGAGGAGTCGGTTCCACCTTCACCGTCACATTCAACTGGCCTGGCGCGATGGGGGAGCCGCCCATCGTATGACCGCAATTGCCCGTGCCAGCCGCGTACGAACTGCAGTCCTTGTTGAGATCGAAGGGCCTCTGGTCCCCGTTTGGATTGTTCGGATCGACCGGAACCGGGCCACCGGCGCCACTGTTGAACCCGTTCGCACCGTCTCCCGGCAGAACCGAAATGAAGTAGTGCTTGGCTGGATCGAGGTGTACCTGTCCGGGCTCTACTGCAACCCGTTGTGCACCCGGCCTGCAAACACCATTCCCATCGCACACCGCCGGGACGTGCTGGCCGAACGTTGAAGAGGCTGGATCGTTGTCGAGAACCGTCTGCCCTGCCTCGCAAGCCGCCGTGCCCACGCAACCAGCGGCAACCAGCGGCATATGGCTGGTGTGGAAATTCGTACCAAAGCTCGGGACGTTCGTGCCACCCGTATTCACTTGCAGGGCCGGATCAACATGGAAGGTGCGGTCTTCCTCAATAATCCAGCGATAGTCGGTGATAGCCGCCTTGGTCATCGCGTCCTGCACCACAACCTGAAGGCCACTGGCCACCGGGAAGGTGAGGTTAACAGCCGCTGTGCCGCTCGCCGTGTTCTGCGAGTTCACGGCGGTATAGGTAAAGGAACAACTGGTTCCTCCGCTCGGGCTGGCAGTAAACGAGCCATCCTCATTCAGGTTCACGGCCGCGCAACTCCCCACAGAAGCCAGATGAGCCTTCAATGGATGCGCGTCGGGGTCGATGTCGTTCGCCAAAACGCCTGGGCGGCTGATTTCGATCAGCGACGCAAGCGCCGTATTGGCCGGGTAGCTGTCGTCATTCGCGACCGGCGCAGCACCCAGGCACGACCCCGTGCAGGCCGCCAAGGTTACGGTTGCCGTCAGGGCCGCATTGCCGTTTGCCTGATACGTGAAGGTATCGCTGGTGGTTCCGGCGTTGGGCACATAGGTGAAGGTGCCATCCGGGTTCAGGGTGAGCGTGCCGCCCGTGGGAGCGGACAGCAATTGCACGCCATAGACGCCCACGTCGTTGGCGATCACACCCCGGCCGGGATCAGTCACAGCCAGGGGAGTGCCCGCAACCAGAGAGTAGGTGTCCGCGACGGCCTGTGCGGTGGCGCTGACGTTGGGCAGCGCGCCACCGTTGACCTGGAGGTATGCCAACATTCCGCCATCACGCTGGTTGTTGGTCGAGAGGCTCAACTGCCGATCGAAAAGGGCGTAGGAAGCCGCGGCATAAATTCCGTTCGCCGCTGCCGGGTGCACCATCGCGTCATAGGTCTTGCCGGCAGCCAGGAACACCTCGCTTTGCGCCCTCGGAGTACCGGGAAGAACATTTCCATCCTCGGCGATCAGCGCCAGGTTCAAACCGACGACCGATGGAACGTGCATGCGCAGGCCGGCGTTCACGAAACGAAGCAGGATGTTTCCAGTTGTCGACGCAGCGGCCACGGCATAGGAGGACGCTGCCGCATTGTTTTTGTCGAAGGCGACACCGTTGATCAGGTAATAACGCGGATCGTAATTCACCGCCGGCGGGTAACAGGTATGCAATCCGCCGCAGCCGCCCGGCCCACCTACCCACTTGGTGGTTTCGGCAACTTCGCTGATGTTGCCCGAGCAGGTGCCCACATTAGCCGGGCAACCGGCAACCGTTTCCTCAAAAAGTTCCACGGCTTGATTCTGCGCAGCGTCGATTTCGCTCAGAAGCATGGGAACATCTTGGTCGAAGGCGACATTCGGGTATGCCGCATTGGCGGCGCTTGCGTCGATGACGCGAAGGACTCCAAACAGGCCCATCGGTCCTTGGATCGAAGGATGGGTTCCTGACTCGATCAGATAGGTGCCGGGCTTCAAGGAGGTCCAGGGCGGTAACGCCGTTCCTGCGGATGCGTTGGCGCCAACTTCAGTGGCGAATGACCGGACGCGGTCTGCCTGAGCGGGCGGCGTGAATGTGGTGTCAGCCGGCCCGGTGCCGCCAGCAATTGGCCAGGACGTGCCCTGGGTGGGGTGCGGGAACCTCGAGGCAAGATCTTTCGTGCCGCCTCCCCCCAGACCGCCGCCCAGCTGGCCAACAATCACGAGCGATGTGGGTACCGGCAGGCCGTTCGCCAGCGTAACCGTCAGGTTGGTGGCGCTGGTCACGGTGATTAAGGGCGGTTGCCAACTGGTCCCTTGCGCGCTGCCATTGAGCGCACTACAGGTAGCGCCGTTCGCGGCAGCGCCGCAGAACAGGCCCCACATGGGAACGATCTGCCCGTCGGGCAGGGTCACCGTCGTCCTCTGCGCCGACAGCGTAACCGACTGAGCGGAGCACAGACCTGCCAGCAGGAGGAGAACACCAACTGCGAGTAGCGCTGTCTTCATCGTTGCCTTGAGATGGTTGGATCGCATCGCTCTTCTCCTCATGATCAGTTCTCTTCGCGGATGACGTAGGCCTGCGGATCGACGAGCATCATCATCATCATTCCGCCCGGAAAAATGTTGTTGGTGGTGATCTCGCGCTCGTTGTGCGAGTGCCACATGAAGGCAAACCCGGCTTCCGAGCCTGGATCGTTGGCAACCGTCCCGGAAGGCGGGATCGGGGTCGGGGCCACGGCTCGGCCTGTCGCTTCGGGGCCGAGATAGGGGCTACCGCCATACCACGGACCGTCGGCGAGGATGGTTGGGTCGGGCAGAGTTACGGGGCCGCCGTTCCCGACATCACCGAACGGCGCTTTCTCCAACGCCTTGAGGTGGTCCTGGCACCACTCGTAGTAGTTCGGTGCGAGCGGATTCGATGTGTAATATCCGTTCGCGTCGGGAATGCAACCGGGATCGTTGGCCGCATTGTGTCCGTACACGTCCCAGTTCAGGCCCTTGCCAGTCCAGTAGAAGATCCCATCCATGGCCAGCCCGGGTGTGGTCGTGGTCGTGAAGAGAAGAGGCCCGGCAAGCTTGCTTGAATCGTTTTCGCTGAGGATTAGATTTCCATCGCGCCCCAGCACTCGAACGTGGTTCCCGTGCTCGTGAAACGGATGCTGCCAGCGTCCGGTGCCGATAACCCGCAGCAGCACCAATTCACCCGGATGCATGTGCGGGTTGCCGTTGTAGGGCTGGTGGGGATACTGCGGGACGTAGTTCGCGTCCATGTCATCCGGCATGGAGCGGCCGTTGATCATGAAGTACGCGGGATGGTAAGGCTCGGTGACCACCGAGTTCATGTTCGGAGGGCAAGTGAGTCCGCCGGCTCCGACACAATTCGCGACCTCTTCGGCCTGACGGTGAATCTTGGGATCGACCTCGGAGAACTGGAACAGGTACTCCCGGTCGTAACAGGTTTCGGGGTGGTCGTAGGCCGCAGCGGCGAGCCGATAGTCGGGCTGTCCGTCGGGCAGCGTCGATGTGACCGCTCTGCATCCTGCTGGAACGCCAGCCGGCAACACCACGATCGCTCCGTAGAGACCCATCTCCACTTGCAGGTCGCCTTGCGTCCCGCTGTAGTACGCGCGGGTACCGGGAGTCGTGGCAGCAAAGGTGTAGGTCACCGAGCCGCCCGGAGCCGCCTCCCGCGTCAGCAGGCCCGCCACCCCTCCCGCGGCGGTGACCTGAAAGCCCGGAAACAGGAGTGATGTGTTGCCAGCGACCGCGGGCAGGTTGTTCCTTAGCGTGACCGTGACGCTCTGTCCAGCGGTGACGATCAAGGTTGGTCCGGGAATTTGCATCGTGGAGCAAATGGCGCCCGAAATCGCGCCCGGTGCAAACCCGGCCGGAGCACCGTCGCAGCCGTATCCCCAGGAGTAAACCATCGCGCCGTCGGGTTGCGTGATGAAGGCGGCCTGCGCCATCAGGTTGAAACCGGGACCCGTGATTCCAGGCACCGCCGCGTGCGCCGTCGCCGTGAACAGCAGGGCCATCGCGACCACAACCACCGGGAAAAATCGTGGTGCTACACTTTGTTTTTTCGCATTCAACTGGGTCATCGTCGCTCTCCTACAGGATGTGGACCTCGGTCATCAACCCGCCAAAGTTCTCTGCGTCGTTCGACAAGTGGTCCAGATTGGGGGTATAGAGATAGAAAGTGCTGCCCGCCGGGTACTTGGTGGCGTCACTGGCATCCAGAATGACGTCAATCGACTCACCGCCACCCAGCGTGATCGAGTTGGTGTTGTAGTAGAGGTTGTTCCCCGCCTGGTCACGCAGCAGGCGCGCGTTGATGGCAATCACCCGCATCGGAATGCCGAGCGAGGCCAGCGTCTGAAATTCCGAGACATCCAGATCGGAGATGCGCAGAAGCGCCCTCCCCCCCGCCGGAATGTTGATGAGGGTGGGCAGAGGCTGGGAGAAATGCATGACTCCGTCCGCCGCCGGCGTTCGCATGGGGCCGGCAGTGACCGTGTCCGGATAACTGCGCCCATTCAACAGGAAGTATTTGTCTTTTATGTCTGTGAACCCCTCCGGGTTGAATGTCATGCCGACAAAGTGAAAGTTGGGGTCGAAGCCGTGGATCTGGATGGGATACTCAACGTCGTAGTAAGTGGAACCGTCCCCGTCGTTGTAGGCGTACTTTCCGGTGCTCGCGCGCGTCACTCCATTGCTCGGGGGCAGAGGACTGGTGCACAGAATGTCGGCGTTACAGTTGGAAGCGGTCCGCAAATCGGCCTGCTGCGCTTGCAGGGCCCCGTAAAGACTGCCGCCGATCGGTACCCGGTTCTGTCGAGGGCGCACATAGAGTTGTCCCACCATGCCCATCTGCAAATGCTCGGGAGGCGTGATGTGGCAGTGCCAGAAGTAAGTGCCCGCGTCGGGCGCCAGGTAGTAGTAGGTAAAGCTGCCACCAATGTTGATGGCGACCGATGCGTCGGGCACGCCGTCATAGAACGACGAGGCGTTCGGATAGCCATGGAAGTGAACGGTGTGCTGCTCGAACAGGTCGGGCCGCATGATCATGCCGACGTTGGTCAGAGTGAGGAAGAATTCGTCGTCCTCGTCGATCGCCATCAAGGGCGCGGGCATGTTGCCATTCATGACTCCCACGTCCATGATCGGCCGGGGATCGACGTGGCCGGTGATCGCTCCGGCTGCATCCGGATCCGGAGCCAGGCCTATCGCACCGTTCGGGTCGCCGATTGCGTTGAATGTGGGACCGAACTCGGTGCCCGGCAAGCCGCTTTGGATATGCTGCAATCCGGAAAGCGGACCGAACGCAAACAAGTAGGTCTGCGTTCCGTCGGCCATGGTCGCAAAGCCGTCGCCGCCTGAAATCTGCTGGCATTTGATCGCGCCGTTCACTCCATTGGGCCCGGGGTAGGCCGGCTCGATGGCGTCGGCCGTGGGGTGCAGCTTCGTCGACGTCGGGCATTGCACTCGGAATGACTGGGCGCTGGCGGCAACGGCTGCAAAATAGGCTAGTAAGATTGACAACCAAACCTGGTACGGCTTGCTCGAGAACATGAACCCTCCTCACTGGTTTGCTTGGAGCAAGAGGCAAAGCCTCTCAGCGCCGTCTGAAAAATCGCTGGCGGCCACTTGTAACCAGCCCGCGCTCCTCCGACCCCTCGCGCGGGCGCACACCGGCCCGGATGTGCGCCCGACGACGCACCGGTAGTTCTTCGGCGAACGACCGCCGCCGCAGAGAGACGAAGGCAGACGTATGCCCGAACTACAGTTTCGCGAGGGAGGAGAAGATCTAGCGGGCTGGAGCCTGATTGTCCGGCGATCCAGCAGCCTCTTTCTGGTTCGACCGGCCGATGACCTGCTGCAACCACCGTATGGTGGTTTCTAATTGCAGCAATTCAGCCGAGTTGGTGCTTGCCTCTTCGACTTCGATCAGCAGTGGCAACTGGGGATGTCGCCCGTCCGGCTGTCGCTGTTCAGAGAGCATCTTCGGTAACCCCGCACTCCAATCCGCCCATGCCACCGGCAGTTGGAACGCGCTGGAATGTTCTAAAGGAACCGGGAGAATCGCGGAAGAGGCCTGGGGGAGTCCAACCTGCGGTTGGACAAGTCTGCATCTGCACCATGGTTGTACTTCGACGCCCCCAACATGAACATCCCCCCAAGCTAGTAGAAAATCAAAAAAACTCGAGTAGCCGGCCGCGACCGGCCGGCGAGAAGCCCCGCGCCTGGCGGATTCCGCGGATCTGCCCAGAAGCAGACCTGCCAGGTGAAACTGGTTTGAGCTGTGTTCAGATGATGATTTTCTTGCGGACGGCGTACAGGATGATATCGGCGGTGGTATGCAGACCCAGTTTTTCCATGATGTTGGAACGATGCGTCTCTACCGTGTGAACGCTCAAGTTGAGAATCTTGGCCACTTCCTTGTTGGACTTGCCTTCGGCGAGTAAATGCAGGGTCTCCTTCTCCCTGTCGGTCAGCAGGTCATAGGTGTCCTGCAAACCGCGCTGTTTTAGCTGCCGCATATATTCCTCGACCAGGATTTTTGCGATGGCCGGGCTGAAGAACGACCGCCCTTCTGCAACCGCCTGTACCGCCCGATCAAGTTCTGCAGCCGCCGTGTCCTTGAGCAGATAGCCTTTTGCGCCCGCGGTGAGCGCCCGCGCCAGGTAGTTGTCATCGGAGTGCATGCTCAGGATGATCACGCCGATCGCGGGAGCCTGCTTCACGATCTGGGCCGTCGCCTCGATCCCATTCAGCCCAGGCATTCCGATGTCCATGATGACCACGTCGGGATTTAGCTGTTCTGCGAGACGAACCGCTTCCCGCCCGTCTGCCGCCTCCCCCACGACCTTGAACCGATCGTGCTGGTCCAGTTGCAGGGACAGTCCCTTCCTCACAATGCTGTGATCGTCAGCGACCAGCACGCGGATCTTATTCATTGCGCGACGCCCTGCAGCACGGGCACCTCGATTGTCAGAACCGTCCCCCCCTGAGGAAGCCGACGCAGGGAGAAACGGCCCTGGAGTTCATCCACACGCTCCTGGATCCCGAGCAATCCGATTCCCCGCCCTGATCGTTCCGCCAGATCAACGCCCACCCCGTCATCTTCTACCATCACCCTGATGGACCCTGGTTGAGCGCAGACGAACACTCCGATGCGTCCCGCGTCGGCGTGTTTCGCGCAATTCGTCAAGGCTTCCTGCACACTGCGATAAATGCAGGTCCGCACTGCTTCAGAAAGCTCCCCTGAGTCTCCGCTGAATTGCACGGTCACCGGAATCCCAATTCTTCGCGAGAATTGACGGCACTGCCATTCAAGAGCGGACTCCAGGCCGAGATCGTCAAGCATCGACGGTCGCAAGCCCATGGCCATGTCCCGGACAAACTCGAGCGCTTCGGCGTTCAAGAGCTGCAGGTCCTCGAGACGATCTCGAAATTCCCCCGAGGAAGCTTTCAGCCTACCCAGGCTGGACAACTCGATTCCCGCAGCGGTCAAAAGCTGCCCCATCGAATCGTGCAGTTCCCTCGAAATCAGCCGCCGTTCCTCCTCTTGCGCCTGCATCAGATTTCGCGAGAGTTGCATCAACTCTTGCCGGTGGTGCTCGATCGTCCGTCTTTGCAGCCGGCTCCGCTTTTCGAGTACCGCAAAGCAATGCGTGCTGACAAATGCCAGCACGACCAGCGCCAGCAGTAAGGCCATGAGTCCCTTTTGCAGAAAGCCCTCAAAATACTGCTGGTTCGAGTTCAATCGCTCCTGCTGCTGCCTGCCGATCTGAGCCGCATTCAGAGTTGCGACTTCGTCGATCAGCACCGTCACGGTTTTCCAGTTGACGGCAGCGGTTGGCGACGCGGCAGCCCGTCCGCCGATCCTGGTTCGCGAAGGAGGGCCCTCGATCAGGGCATCCAGCGAGCCCCAATAACCCTCCAGTTCGGCCCTCAGGCGCGTGACGGCGGGCCCGGCTTCGCTGCCCGCGTTCTGTTCAAGCAGGCGGACACATCCCTCGGTTGACCGGCGCAAACCGGCCAGCCGCTGCCGATGAGCACCCGGCCTGCTTTTCAAGGAATCCCTTACGACATCACGCGCGATGAGATCGCCGAGATTTATGTCCGCCGGGATCGCCCGCAGGCAGTGTTCGATCTGCTGGTTCGAGTCAAAGGCCGCTGCCATCTCCACCTGGAGGGCATGTGCCCGGTGCATCTGGGCAAAATCGAGAGCTGTGATCGAGCCAACCAGGATCGCAAACACAACTGCCGACAGGATCGAGAAGCGTTCTTGCAGACGACTCCAATCGCGATGCTGCTTCCCGGGAAGCTGCTTCTTGTAGCAGGGGTATGTCGAAGGACAACCCCGCTCTGAGGTCGTTCCAGGCGTGGACACCCTTTACCTCCAATGTCTATTGGGAAAGGGGGAGGCAGATTTAGGCTATTCGAACGCCGGCGGGTGCCCTAGATACGCAAGACTCGGACAGAGGCGGGAAGCCCAGGCGAACCGTCAAGCTGCCAGACAGCCGGGAGGAAGCGGGTTGAGGTCGTAAACTCGTGGTGCCGATGAAATCTCGCAACTTGGTGCAATGCCGGACCGGGCTGCACCGGTGACACAACGCTGCTACTCGCGCGGAGGTTTGGGATTCTGACGTCGGGCACGTCAGCCAGATCCCAATCGGGATGTATCAGAATGGCGGCAAACAACACCGCAAAGACTAGGAACAGCGTCTTGACCCAGGACGCCTGACCTTGCAAACGCAACATTTTCCTCAAATCACCCCGGCTAAATATCCCCCAGGTGATCTAGGATGGTCAAGCTCAAAAATCCAAATTCCTGAATTCTGGGTTGACTCCCTGAACAGGCATCAGCAAGTCGTTGTCGTAGAGAAGGATAGCAGTGCTCCAAAGTCCGGCTGACCCTGGAGGCGGACGTGAATGTGATCTCGCCAGGAAGTGCGCCCCGATCTCCGACAACTGGCCGCAGTTCATCGCCAAGCACTTCAAGGAATTCATTCGGATTCGGGGGCATGACCCAAGTCAGAACTTCGCCCTACTATCCTCAATCGAACGGACGGATTGAACACCTGGCACAAATCGCTCAAAGGAAAGTGCATCCGGGAACACCACTGTCGCTCGAAGATGCGCGGCGTCTGCTACGTCGAGCATTGCAACAACGTCCGCCTGAACAGTGCGATCGGCTACATCACGCCGAAGGACATGCTCGCTGGACGTCAGCAGGAGATCCACGCCAGCAGGAGATCCAAGCCGACAGGGATCGGAAGCTGGAGGCGGCGAGGCAACAACGGCAGATTCGTCGCCAGTCGGCCGCGTGAAAAAGCCAAGACGCTAGTCTCCGCGCGGTTCCGCGTGTACTTCTGACTTCTCACTTTCTCAGCTCACTCGTACCGCAGCGCTTCCACTGGGTCCAGCCTCGAGGCCCGCAATGCTGGAACCATCCCGCTGAGCACGCCGACCATCAAAAGCACAATGCTCGACAACATCACCGTCAGCATCGAAATCCGCAGGTGAATGTCGGCCTGCCCCGAATCGTCCTCAAACAGAGGTCCCATCAACGGCAGCGTGCCTACAGCAGCTGCAATCGCATACGAAAGTGCCACGCCGATGGCCCCGCCCGCCGTCATGATCAACAGGGTCTCGGCCAAAAACTGCAACTTGATGTGTCGTTTCCTCGCGCCCAGTGCACGGCGCAGTCCGATCTCGCGAATCCTCTCGTCCACCGACACCAGCATGATATTCATCACGCCCACGCCGCCGATCCCTAGAGTCAGGGTCCCAATAAACGTCAGCAGGACCTGCAACCCGATCGTCAATGCATCAATCACCGGACGAAACTCATCCCGCCCAAACATCTGGAAGGCTTTTGGATCAGTCGGCGAAAATTGCTGCCTGGTTGCCACCGCGGCCAAAACCTGCGCCATGGCTTTCTTCTCGAACTGGGGTGCGATGGGCTCAAACACCATCACTGCGGCGTATCGCGTGTTCCACAAATCACCCGCCGCTGAATAAGGAATCCACGACGACTCGTCATCGCTGCTGAAGTAATTGCTGAGTTGGATCTTGCGCGCCATCACTCCGACCACGGTGAAGCGCACCCCGCTCACAAGCACCGTTTCTCCCACTGCTGGACGCCCGCTGAAGAGTTGTTCCTTAAGACGGCCACCCAGAAAGATCACGCGCCGCCGCTCCAGTTCGTCCTCAGAATTAATCCAACGTCCTTCCGAAGGCACTTCGTTCCGCATCTCACCGTACTCAGAGCAAACTCCGCGCACCGGCGCCGTTCCCACCATGCGGTCACCATAGGCAATCCCGGGCCGCCTTACGGTTTCCAAACACGCATGCTTCACCAGCGGAGCTGTCTGCTTCACCATCTCCAGGTCAGCTTGCTCGAGAAGAACTTTCTTGCCCGCGCGCTGCCCACCCGGCTGCTCGCTGGTCTGCTGCGGCCAGCAGATCACCACACTTTTGCCAAAGGCATCAAACCCATGCACCAGAACGCTGCGGAAGCTGCTTCCGTAGGCGATCAGCAGGGTGACGGTGGCAATCCCCCAAACAATCCCCAGCATGGTCAGCAGACTGCGCGTAAGGTTCCGCTTCAGCGCGATCCAAGCCTCGAGAATGATCTCAATCAGCATTCGTTGAAAATCTATGAACCACCAAAGACACGAAGTTTCACTCAGTTACAGAGTCAAGTTTTCTTGGTGATCGTTCGTGCCCTTCGTGGCAAACATTCCTATCCCCCGGCCTCATACCTCAACGCCTCAATAGGATCGATGGAAGCCGCGATCCGCGCCGGGTACAGCGCCGCACCCACGGCAATCGTCCCCAACAAGCCGGTCGCGACCAGCCCTGAAGTCCAACTGGGCAGCAGACCGGCAAAGAAGTCGGGCATCGGCAACAGATTCACCAGTGCGCAAAAGCCGAATGCCACTCCCAGCCCAATCACTCCACTGAGAGAAGCAATAATCAAGGCCTCGAAAAAGAATTGCCGCAAAATGGTTCCCGACGGAGCCCCAATCGCTTTGCGCACGCCAATCTCCCGCGTCCGCTCGCGTACCGCCACCATCATTACGTTCATCACGCCGATGCCACCCAGCAGCAGAGTCACAATCCCCACCGCTCCCAGGAAATATTTCATTCCGTCCGTCATGGTCTTGAAAGCCTGCGCCTCCTGCACCGTATCCCAGATGGGGCAGGCTTCCTTGTCCGCAGGCTCGTAGCGATGCATTCGCGCCAGCGCTATGCGCACTTCGTGCTTGCAAGCTTCATGCTGCTCGACCGATTTCGGCGTTACCAGCAATTGATCAAAAGTGCTCGATGTTCCGGGGGGTTTGTCGGGAAAATCACGCCGCATGGCGGAGAACGGAACAAAAACTTTGTTCACGTCCCAACCGTCGTAACTCGAATCCTGTTTCTTCTTAGCCATAACGCCAATCACGGTGTAGGGAAGGGCGTTCAGGTAGACCGTATCGCCCACGGGATTGCGCCCTTGAAATAATTGTTTGGCCGCGTCCGATCCCAAAAACGCCACGCGCCTTTCCTCGCGCATATCATCCCAGTCGTAGAAGCGCCCCTGGCCAACGTCGAGACTCCGGATGTATCCGAACTGTGGATACGACCCGGTCACGGTGAACGCTGCATTGTTGAAATTGCTGTGCGTGCGCACAGTATCCTGCTCTAACTCCGGAATCGCGTATTCGCAGTCTGGAGACTCAGACTGCACGACCGGGACGTCCTCATCGTCCCAGTGCACAACTCGTCCCGCATGCGTCCCACCGGCCTGCAGGCTGGTGCGGCCGTGGAAAACGATCATCACGTCCTTGCCCAGATTCCTGGCCTGATCCTCCTGGCCCTTGCGCAGCCCCTCTCCCGCCGCCACCATCAGCACAATCGACACGATTCCCCAGGCAATGCCAAACATGGTCAGAAATGCCCTCAGCTTGTGTGCCCACAATGTCCGCAGGACGTCGAAAATGAGATCGGTCAAAGACATAGCGCCAGCAGTTGGACGCGGTCCAGCTGGGAAGGTAAGCCTCTCCGCGGATTCCGTGCCACCCAACATTGGATACGGATTCCAGAGATATTTTGTTGCAGAAAGGAAGCTAGAGGATCGCCGTCCTAACGCCGAGGCTCGAACACTCCATGCCTTAAAACCTAGAGACCCAGAGAGCCTGACCTCTCTTGGCAGGAGTTCTTGCCCAAAAAATATGCTTCGTCGCGAGCTACTGTACCGTGACGCATCCCGGCAGGGGTAAAGGAATTGCTCGAATGGCTGTTGTGTATCGCCGGATCATCAATCAGGTTATCCTCACGCGGGTTCGCCGAATGCCCACCCCATGCCATACCTTGACTCGACGGAATCCGTCTCCTCTATCCCCTCAATGAGCGCTGTTGATTTATCAACAGTAATCGGGTCATGACGGACGAGATTTCGATTCGATCCATCGTGAAACATCTTCAGGATTTCGCAGGACCGCTGCGGCTTCATCAGCTTGCGG
>Ga0137415_10000784_pt1 | contig 31091 bp, 31 predicted proteins | sample CZODoug3_1_1_16f_FD_183082 | JGI IMG/M metagenome (GOLD analysis project Ga0137415, IMG submission 183082) | Vadose zone soil fungal communities from Angelo Coast Range Reserve, California, USA - CZODoug3_1_1_16fungal (Hybrid Assembly) | ecosystem: Environmental > Terrestrial > Soil > Vadose...
TCGATCGCGATCAGCGCGCCGCGCCGATCGCCGAATGCCTTCTCGACCAGCTGCTGCAGCTTGATGTCGATCGACAGGACCAGGTTGTGGCCGGGTTCCGAGGCCGAGCGCGATAGCGTGCGCACCGGGTGTCCGCCGGCCGTGATCTCGACCTGTTCGAAGCCGGTGGTGCCGTGCAGATACTCCTCGTAGCTGGATTCGACGCCGACCTTGCCGATGTACTCGGTCCCGTTGTAATCGTTCGGGTTGGAGAACTGGTCGATGCGCTGCTCGTCGCTGGTGCTGACCCGGCCGATATAGCCCAGCACGTGCGCCGCGGTTTCGCCCAGCGGGTACTGGCGGAACAGGCGCGCGCGCAACTCCACGCCGGGAAAGCGGTACCGCTGGGCCGCAAAGCGGGCCACCTCCTCGTCGGTCAGACGGGTGCGGATCGGCACCGAGTCGAGCCGCTTGTAGTCCTCGATCAGCTTGTAAAAGCGGCGCCGGTCGCGCGGCTCGATCGGGATCACCCTGGACAGCTCGTCGATCGTCGTTTCGACGTTCCTGACCTGGTCCGTCGCGATTTCGAGCGTGTAGGCCGAGTAGTTCTTCGCGATGATCGCGCCGTTGCGGTCCTTGATCAGGCCGCGGTTGGCGGTCACAGGAACCAGCGCGATCCGGTTCTGTTCGGCCTGCGCGTAAAAGTCCGCGTGCCGGATCACCTGGAGCCAGGTGAAGCGCAGCAGCAGCAGCAAAAAACCGCCCACGACGACGGTCGAGGCGACCAGCAACCGCGTTCGAAAATAAAAGACCTCTCGCTCAGGATTGCGCAGTAGTTTCATAGATGGCGCTTACAGCCTGACCGAAACCCTCATGCCCCGCCTACAGCTTCGCATCGTTCAAACACCAAGCCTTTATCCGTTCAGCTGATCGCGCGCGCCAGCGCGAACGCGGCGGCGGCCGCAAATCCGCCGATGCTGGCCGTCTGCAGCGCCGACTTCAGGGGTACGGCGCCGGTGAACCGGCCCTTGACATATCCGAACACGGCCAGCGCGACCAGCGTAACCCCGATCGACCACGGCAGTGCCAGCGCCGCCGAGTCGATCGCCATGTAAGGCGCCAACGGGACCAACCCGCCCAGAATATAGCTGCAACCGATCGTCAGCGCGGAACGACCCGCCCGTTTGGGGTCGGGTTTTTGCAGACCCAGTTCAAAGCGCATCATGAAGTCGCGCCAGGCGAGCGGATTAGCTCGCAAACCTTCGATCACGCCACCATAGTGCCGTTCGGTCAGGCCATACTGCCGAAATACCTCGGCAATCTCCTCGACTTCCGCCTGCGGCTTTTCCAGGATCTCCTGCTCCTCGCGCACCAGCTCCGAGGCGTAGTGCTCCACGTCTCCCTGGGCGGCCAGGTAGCCGCCCAGGCCCATCGCAATGGAGCCGGCCACGATCTCGGCGACCCCGGCCGTGACCACAACCCCCGATCCGGCCACGGCGCCGCTGATGCCTGCGGCCAACGCGAACGGCACGGTCAGGCCATCGGCCATGCCGATCACGATGTCGCGCAACAGGTCACTGGATTCGAAATGCGTTTCGCGGTGCAGATAGGTGCTCAAGGCGGTCTCCTCCGAACGCCTCACACGGGCGCGGGTATCTTACGGGTCATTCGCAAGGAGGTTCCATGGACCCACTGGACACCCGTTTTGCAGACTGCCTGCACTATGCAACGCACCGGCGCCGCACGGGCGAACCATTCGAGACGGCCATCTTCAACACGACGATCTACGCGCTGCCAGGCGAACCCCAGGGCGCCTACCAGTATGCCCGCTGGGCCAATCCGACCTGGACCGCGCTGGAGGAGGTGCTGAGCCTGCTGGAGGACGCCGAGACGCTGATCTTTCCGTCGGGAATGGCCGCGGTTGTCTCGGTGCTGTACAGCCAGCTTCGGCCGGGCGACCAGGTACTGCTGCCCTCGGACGGCTACTACACGGTCCGGACCGCGGCCGAGAAATTCCTGGCGCCGTTCGGCGTGCGGCTGCGCACCTGTCCGACTGCGGCCGTGGAGCGAGAACCTCTGGACGGGTTCAAGATCGTGTGGGTCGAGACGCCGTCGAACCCGGGCCTGGACCTGGCGGATCTGCGCGCGGTGGCGCAGCGCGCCCACGCGGCCGGCGCGTTGCTGGTGGTGGACAACACGACGATGACGCCGATCGGCCAGCGCCCACTGGAGCTGGGCGCCGACGTGGTGGTGTCATCCGACACCAAGGGCGTCAACGGCCACTCGGACGCGCTGTTCGGGCACGTGGCGTCGCGCAACGCCGAGGTGATGGCCGGCGTGCGCGACTGGCGCCGCATCTGCGGAGCGATCCCGGGCGCGTTCGAGACCTGGCTGGTGCAGCGCGGCCTGGACACGCTGGAGCTGCGTTTCTCCAGGATGTGCGACAACGCCCAGCAGCTGGCCGAGCGGCTGATACAGCATCCGAAAGTTCGCGCCGTGCGCTACCCGGGCCTCACCTCGCACCCGGCTCACGCGCTGGCGCGCAGCCAGATGCGCCGTTTCGGCGCGCTGATCGGGATCACGCTGGCAGACGCCGGTGCGGCCGAACGGTTCATCGATGGCTGCCGCTACGTGCGCTCGGCCACCAGTTTCGGCGGCGTACATTCCTCGGCCGAGCGGCGCGCACGCTGGGGCGAGGCGGTCGCAGACGGCTACGTGCGCTTCTCGGTCGGCTGCGAGCCGCCCGGGACGCTCTGGCGGGACGTGGAGCGGGCGCTGGAGGCGGTGGGGTCATAGGTCCGTTCGTAACACGAAATTGGATAGCCGCGGCGGAGGCACCGAATGGCAAAGCCGACTGTGCTGGCCGTTTGTCTCGCAATGCTCCTGGCAGCGGCGGGGCTTGCGCGGGCCGAGCCCATCGTTCTGCGGGCGGACCGTGTCTTTACGTCCGAGGATCGGCAGGCTCATGCGGGTTGGGTGGTCGTCGTCGACGCAGACCGGATCCTGCAAGCCGGTCCGGCGGGCGCGACCCGGGTGCCGCCCCAGGCGCGCGTCGTGGACCTGCGGGGAGCGACCCTGCTACCCGGGCTCATCGATGCGCACTCGCATCTGTTCCTGCACCCATATAACGAGGCACTTTGGGACGATCAGGTCCTGAAGGAATCGACCGCCTACCGGATCCTGCGCGCCGCAAATCACGCGCGCGACACGCTGCTGGCGGGCTTCACTTCGCTGCGCGACCTGGGCACCGAGGGCGCAGGCGCGTCGGACGTGGCGCTGAAGGAAGCGATCAACGATGGAATCGTGCCGGGCCCGCGCTTGTGGGTGGTCACTCGCGCCATCGTGGCGGCGGGTGCGTACGGACCGGCCCGGCGCGACTACAACGGCGACCGGCAACTGCCGCAGGGCGCGCAGGAGGCCTCCGGTGTCGAGGATGTGGTGCGGGCCGTGCGCGAGCAGGCAGCGGACGGGGCGGATTGGATCAAGGTCTACGCGGATTACCGCGTCGGGCCGGCCGGCGCGACGCGACCGACATTTTCCGTTGAGGAGTTGAAGGCTCTGGTCGACACGGCGCATGACCTCGGGCGGCCGGTGGCGGCCCACGCGATGTCGGATGAGGGCATGCGCAGGGCGGTCACCGCAGGTGTCGATTCGATCGAACACGGCTACGGTGGAACCGAGGCGACGTTTCGCCTGATGGCGGAAAAGGGGGTGGCTTATCTGCCAACGCTAACCGCCGCGGAAGCGTACGGCGAGTACTTCCACAAGTACCACACGGGCGACCCTCCCACACCCGAGATGGCCGACGTTGCGCGTGCGTTCCGACTGGCGCTCAAAGCCGGGGTGCAGATCGGCAACGGATCCGACGTGGGCGTGTTCCGGCATGGGGACAACGCGCGCGAATTGGAGTGGATGGTCCGCGTCGGCATGGAACCGGCCGACGCGCTGCATGCGGCAACCGCGGTGAACGCGAAGATACTGCGCCAGGCCGATCAGATCGGACGGATCCGGCCCGGCCTGCTGGCAGACCTGGTAGCGGTGCAGGGCGATCCCACCGTCGACATATCGGCGGTGCGGCGCGTCGTGATGGTGATGAAGGGCGGCGTTGTCGTCGTGAAACCGGTCCAGCCAGCGGTTCCGTGACGATATCCTTACCCGGGAAAGACAATCCCGGGTAAGCGGCCGCTACCGGCCATGGACCGGGACCATCAATCGTCCTCGTCGCGTTCCAGGCGAATCACGCCGTCCGAAGGCGCCTCGCAACCGGCGTCATCGAAGGCCAGGTCGCCCGCCGGATTGGGCGCGCCAGTGGGCCGCAGGCCGCGGAAATCGAACAGGCCCGAATCCATCAGGTGAGAAGGAACCACCCGCGCCAGCGCGTTGAAGATCGTTTGCGCGCGCCCCGGATAGCGGCGCTCCCACTCATTGAGCATCTCGCGCATCTGCCTGCGCTGCAGATGTTCCTGCGATCCGCACAGGTCGCACGGGATGATCGGAAAGCCGCGCAGCTGCGCGTAGTGCACCAGATCGGCCTCCTTCACGTAGGCGAGCGGGCGGATCACCACGTGGCGGCCGTCGTCCGACACCAGCTTGGGCGACATCGCCTTCAGCCGGCCGCCGTAGAACAGGTTCAAAAAGAAGGTCGCCAGGATGTCGTCCCGGTGATGGCCGAGCGCGATCTTGGTCGCGCCCAGCTCGTCGGCGACCCGGTACAGGATTCCGCGCCGAAGGCGCGAGCACAGCGAGCAGGCGGTCGCGCCTTCGGGGATCAGGCGCCGGACGACCGAATAGGTGTCCTGGGTTTCGATGTGGAACGGCACGCCCAGGCGCCCCAGGTAATCGGGCAGCACATCGGCCGGGAACCCCGGCTGCTTCTGGTCCAGGTTCACCGCGATCAGGTCGAAGCGCATCCGCGCGCGGCCCCGGATCGTCATCAGCAGGTCGAGCAGCCCGTGGCTGTCCTTGCCTCCGGACAGGCACACCATCACCCGGTCGTCGTCGGCGATCATCGCGTAGTCGGCGAGCGCCTGGCCCGTGATCCGCAGCAGCCGCTTCTCGAGCTTGTGCCCTTCGCGCGCAAGCCGCAGCGCGCCTTCACGATCCCGGGCTTCGAACGTCGCAGCACTCATCCTGGATCCTTGAATCGCAGCACCTCGATCCCGACGCCCGCCACGTCGTCGTACACGTCGGGCTTTTCGGTGCAGACCCGCACGGCGACGACCCCCGGATGCGCCAGCAGCGCTCCCGCGAGGTCTTCGATCAGTGTTTCCTGCAGGTTCACGTGGCCGCGCGCGAGCCGGCTGCGAATCGTCGCGCGCATGAAATCGTAATCGACCACCTCCTCCACCCGGTCGTGGCGCGGAGTCGATGCGGACAGGGCCACGAACAGATCCACGTTGATGATCAGCCGCTGGGCCCCGGCCCGCTCGCTGTCGTATACGCCGATGTTGGCCTCGAATACGGCGTCGCGAAGGTAGATCCGGCGGCACTGGGCCAGCCGCGGATCGAGCAGCCAGCCGCTCATCGACGCGACCCGCGCAGGAACATCACGTCGCGCTCGCTCGGAACCAGGTGCTGGCCGCCGTCGACCAGCAGCGTGGTCCCGGTCACCGCGCGGGCGCGTGCCAGGTAAACGACCGCCTGCCCGATGTCCTCGGGCGAGCTGCCGTAGCCCAGCGGCGTGAGCCGGGACACCCGGTCGAAATTGTGACGGCTCTGACCGGGCGCCGGCAACGTGATCCCGGGCGCCAGCCCCACCACCCGCAGTTTCGGCGCCAGCGCCCGCGCCAGCAATCCGGTGGCCGAACACAACGCGGCCTTCGACAGCGTGTACGACAGAAAGTCCGGATTCGGATTCCACAGCTTCTGGTCCAGCAGGTTGATCACGACGCCCTGACCGCCTTCGGCGATGCGCGCGTGCAACTGGCGCGCCAGCAGCACCGGGGCGGCCACGTTCACGTGGATGTGGCGTGCCAGCCGCGCCGGCTCGAAATCGCTCGCCTCGTCCGGCTCGAACATCGATGCGCTGTTCACCACGCAGGTGACCTCGCCCAGCTCGCCGGCGCATTGCTCCAGCATCGAGCGCACGCCACTGGCGACCGCCAGGTCGCGCTTGACCGTGCAGGCGCGTCGACCGCTCTTGCGGATGTCGGCGACGGTGGCCAGCGCGGCGGCCCTGGAATGGCCGTAATGCACCGCGACGTCGTACCCGTCGCGCGCCAGCGCAAGGGCGATCTCGCGCCCGATCCGGTGCGCGGCCCCCGTGACGAGAGCCACCGGCGGACCCAGTGCGCTTCGGCTATGGCGTCGCTTCGTGAGCATCGACGCGGGCAGTGTACCGTTACCGGCATGAGCGAAACTGCCCGCCGGCTGGAGCCGGCTGAACAGCAACTGGCACCGGCCGAAGCCGATGCGACCGCGCAAAGCCAACGGCTGGTAAGCCGCATCGCCGAGGAAATCGACGCCGCGGGCGGGTGGATCCCGTTCGACCGTTTCATGCAGCGGGCGCTGTACGAACCGGGGCTGGGTTACTACGCAGCCAAGCCATCCAAGATCGGCCCCCTCGGCGACTTCGTCACGGCACCGGAAATCTCGCCGCTGTTCGCGCGCGCGCTGGCCGCGCAGGTCGCCCAGGCGTTCGAGCATCTGCCGCGGCGGCTGCTCGAATTCGGCGCGGGCAGCGGCGCGCTGGCCGCCGAGTTGACGGCCCAGCTGGAACGCCTCGGCGCTCCACCGGAGAGCTACGGCATCGTCGAAGTGTCGGCCGACCTGAAGGGGGTGCAACGGGCCCGGTTGGGCGAGCGGATGAGCGACACGAGGGTCCAATGGCTGGATGCGCCGCCTGAAGCGTTCGAAGGCGTGATCATCGCCAACGAAGTGCTCGACGTGATGCCGGTGAAGGTGTTCGTCAAGCGCGGCACCTCGACGCTGGAGCGCGGGGTCGTCGCGCCGCACGGGCGGCTGCAGATGGCCGAGCGGCCGGCGGGCAGCGGGCTGTGCGAGGCGGTCGCGCACATCGAGGCTGCCGTCGGTCCGCTGCCGGACGGCTACGCATCCGAGGTCGGCCTGATGGCGCAGGCCTGGACCGCGACGCTGGGCCAGTGGCTGCGCCGCGGGGTGGCGCTGCTGGTCGATTACGGATTTCCGCGCCACGAGTATTACCACCCACAGCGCGCGATGGGCACACTGATGTGTCATTTCCGGCATCGGGCGCATGACGACCCGCTCTGGTTGCCGGGACTGAACGACATCACGGCGCACGTCGACTTCACGGCGATCGCGCAGGCCGCCCGCAGCGCCGCCCTCGAGGTGCTTGGCTACACGTCGCAGGCGCGCTTCCTGCTCGATTGCGGCCTGCTGGAGCTGATGCGCGAGGCGCCGGGCAGCGCCGCGGCTAACACGGCCGCGCTGCGGCTTCTATCGGAAGCCGAGATGGGGGAACTGCTGAAGGTCGTGGCGGTCGGGCGCGGAGTGCCTGGCCCATTGCGCGGCTTTGCGAGCGGCGATCGTTCGCACCGCCTCGGGTGATCGGAGCTCAGGGCGCGCGTGCAGCCATCGTGCGGCTACGCGCTGCACCACCGCCACCTGCAGAAGACAAACTTTGCGCCGTCGCTGTGTTGATTCCGTCAGCGCCACCGATCTCCTGGCTTCATCACGTAGTTTGCAAACACGTAGGGCCAAGGAATGACGATAAGAAAAACCACGACCAACAAGCAGTCGTTGGCCGTCTCCAAGGTATCCGCGTCCATCTGATGGGCGGACCACAGCGCGAGCGCAACGACGATCAGCCAGAGTAACTTCCAGGCCACTTCGAAGAAAAGCAAAGGCAGCATCTGTAGCGGATATCGAAGCCCCAGGATCGCCAGAGCCGACATCGCCGCCAGCATGCAGTGGACGACTCCCTGCATCAGGGTCCACGGTTTTTCGTGGTGGATTATTCCCGGCCAGATCACCAGGCCGAGCCCCACGACCAGAAGAAGGTAACCTGCCCTCAGGGCATAAAGCCGCAACACCGATACCTGGGTCATTTCCGGCGCCCCCCTTTTCCTCGATCAATGCTATCGCGCCCCCGCGCCGGTGTCCTCTTCGCGAGCGGCGACCGCGGCCATCGTCGGCTTGCCGGAAAAATCGTCCTCCCAGGGCCAACAGTTAGCACGGCTGAAGCACTGCGCATGCTTTAGTCGGCTGGGAAGCGGCTGAAAGTGCTTGCGTCGGTCGGAGGGGAATCCGAGGACGCTCGTTCAGGAAAGCCTTACCCTAGCCGTCTTTCGAACACGCCAGCCAGGAGAATTCCATGCTCAAGTACGCATTGTTCGCCCGCCTCGAAGCCAAGCCGGGCAAGGAAGGCGACGTGGCAAAGTTTCTTCAAACCGGATTGGAACTCGCCACCAGGGAGGCCGGAACGCCGGTCTGGTTCGCCTTGAAACTGGGGCCCACCACGTTCGGGATATTCGATGCATTTGCCGACGAAGCAGGCCGGCAGGCTCATTTGACCGGCCCCATCGCGCAAGCGCTGATGGCGCAGGCTCCCACCTTGTTTTCGAAACCTCCCTCGATCGAGCGGCTCGACGTGCTGGGCGCCAAGATTCCGGCGTGAGCCGCTCCGGGGCGATGCAAGGCGCGTTGCGATGACCGTTTCGATCGTTCAGCTGGGCTCGCCGCGGGCGCCGGACGAAGGTCTTCGGATCGGAACGGTCAGACGGCCTCCGCGTGGAGTTCCCAAGGCGGATTACGCCGCTCGGGATTTTTACGACGTCTGGTTGCCTGCCCTGTCGCCGAGCGCGAATCTGGTCGCGCAAGGCAGGTCGGCGGTCGATTCCGCGTCGTGGCAGGGCTTCCGGCGCCAGTTCAGGACCGAGATGAACCAGCCCGACGCCACAAGGATTCTCGATCTGCTGGCGGCGCTGTCGCACCGGACGAATCTTTCGGTGGGCTGCTATTGCGAAGACGAATCGCACTGTCACCGCGGTGTGCTCAGGGAGCTGCTGGTCGAGCGGGGTGCAAGGGTCGCCTAGTTCGCGCGTCTACGAGGGGTGACAGTTGTCACCCGAGAGGGTATTCTCCGTCTTCATGAAGACCGTGACGATCCGCGATTTCCGTACGCGACCCAGGCAGGTTCGCGAGGCTCTCAAGCGCGAGCGTGAAGCCGTGCTCACTGCCAACGGACGCCCCGTCGCGGTCATGATTCCCGTCGATGCGGGTTCGATCGATCAGACGATCGAAACGCTGCGCCGCGCGCGGGCCCTCGAAGCGATTCGGGCGATCCGGTCGGACGCCCAGCAGCGTGGCATGGGCCGGATGTCGGCCAAGGCCATCGACGCGGTCATTGCGAAGACCCGCAAGGCGCGATCCCGCCGCGCCGCGGGATGAGGGTCGTCCTCGATACCAACATTTTGGTCAGCGGGCTACTTTCAGCCGTCGGGCCCCCCGGTTGGATCGTCGAAGCCGTGCTCGCCGGCGACCTGGAAATCGCCTTCGACGGAGCGATCCGGCAGGAGTACGAGGAGGTTCTGCGCCGCTCGGAGTTCGGATTTGCGCCTACGCGCGTCGACGATGTACTGACGGCGCTTGATCAGTTCGGCTTCAACGTCGCGGCTGCGCCACCATGGCCCGCCCCCCTGCCCGACCGCGACGACGAGCCTTTCCTGGCGGTTGCCCTGGCGAGCTCGAGCGTGTTGGTGACTGGAAACCTTCGTCACTTCCCATTGCGGGCAAGAGGAGGTGTCACCGTGCTCAGCCCCCGCGAGTTCGTCGACCGGCTGAGACTGAGCAAGCGATAGGCTGGCCGCGGGACAGGCGCAGGCTCGAGGAGCGCATCGACTCGAGCATGGCCGGGTCGTCCGGCGCAAGCCGGGGCGGACGGCGCGTGTCGGCGAATGTGTACAGCGCATGCAGCAAGCCAAGAAAACCGAACACGGAGCCGCCGACGATCAGCAACAGTTCGGTCACGGCATGGACTCCTTCGCGTGGCTCAACGAATCGACCCGCACGCCGAGCAGACGGATGCGGCGATCCAGCTCGACCCGCTTCAGGCAGGTGCCTGCCGCCAGCCGGATCGCGCGCGCGTCGTCGGTCGGGGCATCGAGCGTGCGCGCGCGCGTGACCGTGCGGAAATCCTCGAAGCGCAGCTTCAGCCCCACCGTGCGGCCCACATAGTGCTTGCGCCGTAGATCGGCGCCGACCTGCGCGCACAGCTCGGTGAAGATGCGACCGAGCGCGGCGCGGTCGCGCACCGGGTGCAGGTCGCGGTCGAACGTGGTCTCGCGGCTGATCGACTTGGGCTCGCTGACCACCTGAACTTCGCTCGCATCGCTGCCGTGCGAGGCCTCGTGGAGCCAGCGACCGTGGCTGGCACCGAAATTGGCCGCCAGCCAGGCCGGGTCCGCGTGCGCCAGATCCCCGATGGTCCGGATCCCGAGCAGCTCCAGGCGCACATTGGCCTTCGGTCCGACGCCGTTGAGGCGCCGCACCGCTAGGGGCCAGATTCGCGAGGCGATGTCCGCCTCGGTGACCACGGTCAGCCCGTCCGGCTTGTCGAGCTCGGAGGCCAGCTTGGCCAGCAGCTTGTTCGGCGCCAGACCGATCGAGCAGGTCAGTCCCGTCGCGGACCGCACCGCGTGCTTCAATTCCGCAGCCACTTCGCGCGCGCACCACCAGGCGTCCTCGATCGATTCGATCCGGGGAACGACCTCCTCGGTCAGATCCAGGTAGATCTCGTCGATGCCCCGATCCTCCACCCGGGGAGCGACTGCCCTCGCGGCTGCCTTGAACAGCCTCGAGTAGCGCCGGTACTGATCGAAGTCGGCCGGCAGCAGCACCGCATCGGGCGCCAGGTGCGCGGCCTTCATCAGCCCCATCGCCGAATGCACGCCGAGCTCACGCGCCTCGTAGGTTGCGGTGGTGGCGACGCCACGCCCGCTGTAGTCGCGCAGCCGCGCGAAGCGGCGCTGCGACTGGCCGGTGGCTGGATCGATCACGGTGACCGGTTGATGGGCGTGCCAACCGCCCACGACGACCGGCAGTCCGTGCAACTCGGGGTAGCGCAGCAGCTCGACCGACGCGAAGAACGCGTCCATGTCGAGGTGGGCGATAATTCGCGGTGCACTCGCGATCATGGGGTGCCTGAAACCACTCGACGAGTTTACGTGCGCAAATTCCTCCGAGGCCCATTGCGATGAGCGATTTCAACAGCCAGCATAATCGAGCGGTCTGGTTCGACATCCCCACGATCGACCTGGAACGCGCGGCCTCGTTCTATCGCGCCGTGCTCGGGATCCAGATGCACCGTGAGCAGTTCCAGGACAGCGCCTTTTACGTGCTCGACCATGCCGGCGGCAACGGCGGCTGTCTCGTCACCAGCCCGCCGGAAGTCGGCGCGGGCGGAGTTCTGGTGTACCTGAACGTGGACGGCCGGATCCGCGAGGCGGTCAAACAGGCCGGGCAGCGCGGCGGGAAAATTCTCGAGCCGATCCATCCGATCGGCCCGCATGGCTTCCGCGCCATCGTGCTGGATTGCGAGGGCAACCGGGTCGCGCTGCATTCTCAGCGCGACACCTGATATCAGAGACGACTGAGCTGCGCCAGGCGCGCCTCGCGCAGCGCGCGCGCGATCGCCACCGGATCGTCTTCGTGCCGCGCGGCGATGGCTCCGGCATCGATCCGTCGCACTGCGGCCAGCGCCGAGCGCCAGGCGTCTGCGGGCGAGCCGGTCAGCGTCTCGAAGGCGGCCAGCAGCAACTCGAACCGCTCCGGGCGCCGCATTGCGTCAGCCCGCTCCAGCACCTGCAGGCGTTCCAGCGCGGTGGCGGCGCGTTCCAGACCTGGGCGTAGCTCGATCAGCAGGCGCGCCAGTTGCACGCTGTCCTGGTCCGCGCGCAACCGGCTCAACAGTTGATCCAGCGCCTCGGTCGAAGGCAGACCGCTCGCCAGGATCGCAAACCGTGCCGCCAGCGGCAGCCCCCGATCGGCCGCGCGGTCCAGCGCGGCGAGCACGTCGGGGCCAGCGGCAAGCTGCGGCGCCCAGCGCTGCAGCAGCCCGCACTGGTAGAGCACCTCGATCATCCGGGACGGACGCGCTTCCAGCAGCCCGCGCGCCAGCTCCTGCCAGGCCCGCTCGGGCACCAGCGCGTCGGCCTCGCCCTGTTGCACGATGCGGCGCGCCAGCTCCAGCGTTTCGGGAGCGATGCCGAAGTCGGAAAAACGGGCCGCGAATCGAGCCAGCCGCAGGATCCGGACCGGATCCTCGACGAATGCCGGTCCCACGTGCCGCAGCACGCGCGCCCGCAGGTCGCTCTGCCCGCCGAACGGGTCGATCAGTTGACCCTCGTGATCGAGCGCCATCGCGTTGATCGTCAGATCGCGGCGGCCCAGGTCCTGCTCGAGCGTCACATCGGGGGCGGCGTGCACGACGAAACCGCGATAGCCCGGAGCCGACTTGCGCTCGGTTCGGGCCAGCGCGTACTCCTCGTGGGTCTGCGGATGAAGAAACACCGGGAAGTCCCGGCCGACGGGTCGGAAGCCGAGCGCAAGCATCTCATCCGGTGTGCCGCCGACGACCACCCAATCGCGATCGCCCTCGCCGTGCGGCCGCCCCAGCAGCTGGTCGCGCACCCAACCGCCGACCGTGTAGACCTGCATCAGCGGCGCGCGCGAGCGCGATAGCCGCTGAAACGCGTGCGTGGGTGCAGCCCGGCCAGATACAGCACCGCTTCGGGCTCCATCGGCGTGGGACGGATGCCCAACTCCGGTGCGGGCCAGTACGGCTGCCGCGACGCGACACTGTCGATCTTCAGCGAATCGAGGTTGTCGCGCGACATCACCGGCCCGCCCGGCAGGTGTTCGAAGACCCAGGCCATCAGTTTCGCCAGCGGATCCGGCAGACCCAGCACGGGGCGCGGATGGCCGCTTGCGCGCGCCGCAAACTTGACCAGCTCGCGCAGCGTGTAGATGCGCGGGCCGCATAGCTCGTAGGTGCGCCCATACGTTTCGACGCTGTCGAGCGCATTGACGATCGCCGACGCGACGTCGGCAACCCAGACCGGCTGAAAGCGGGTGCCGGCCCGGCCGACCGCCAGCACCGGAAGCCAGCGGGCCATGTGCGCGAACAGATTCAGGAACCGGTCCTCGCGCCCGAACACGACCGACGGCCGCAATACGGTCGTCTCGACCAGCGACGAGGCCTGCGCGGCGCGCTCGCCGTCGCCCTTGCTGCGCAGGTACATCGAAGGTCCCTTCGGATCGGCCCCGAGCGCGCTCATATGCAGCAGACGCCGTACACCGTAGCGCTCGCAAGCGGCCACGATCCGGCGCGGAAGCTCGACGTGGGCCTGCAGAAACTGCGAGCCGTACGAAGCGCTCGCGGCCGGTGGATAGTTGCCGTGCAGGATCCCGACCAGGTTGATCACGGCATCGCAGTCGGCCACCAGGCGGCCGAGGGTGACCGGGTCGTGTACGTCCGCCTCGATCACTTCCGCCGTCGGCAGCAAGATCAATTCCTTGATCCGGTCGCGACGCCGCGTCGGAATCACCACGCTCGCCACGCGCGCAACCAGCCGGTCGACCACGTAGTGACCGATGAATCCGCCGCCGCCCAGCACCAGGATCCGTTGATGTTTCATGGCTGTCGAAGTCCGATCGATGGGCGGGGGCCAGGCACGTGTGATTCTAAGCGCGCCGCGATGCGCGCGCCGCGCCGGCTCAGGGCAGGTCGGTGTCGGCCGGCATGTTGGACGACACCGGTCTGAGCAGCGACTTCAGGTCCACGCCCGTGCGGCCTTCCAGAGCGGCGTAGATCATCGTGTTGAGCAGCACTCTTTGCACGTAATTGCGCGTTTCGTTCAGAGGGATCGTTTCGACGAAAACGGCGCCATCCATCGGCGCCTTCAGCGTGGCGCGCCACTGTCGCAGGCGGCGCGGGCCCGCGTTGTAGGCGGCCGAAGCGAGCAGCGCCTCTCCGCCCTGATCGTCGTACACCAGCTTCAGATAGGTCGCACCGAGACGCAGATTGACGTCGGCCTCGTTGATCCGGGACGGCTGATAGTCCTGCAAGCCGATGCGCCGCGCGACGTAGCCCGCCGTTCGCGGCAGCAACTGCATCAGGCCCTGGGCCCCCGATCCGGATCGCGCGTCCTCCACGAAGCGCGACTCCTGGCGGATCAGCCCGTAGATCCAGGACTGGTCGATCCCGAGCGACTGCGCGAGCTCGGACAGGGTGCGCCGGTACGGCGTCGGAAAACGCTGCTGCAAATCGACCTCGCTGCGCGCGCGGTCGGAGGTCGCGATCATCCGGTCCAGCACGCCTTGACGGCGCGCGTATTCAGCGGCGGCGCGCAATTCGTGGTCGTTCATTCCGCGCAGCTGCCAGCTCCACTCGTGATTGCCCTCCTCGCGCAGGCCGAGCCGGTACAACTTCAAGGCCCGGACGAATCCGGGGCGGGCCTCCATCGCGGCAATTTCTTCCTCGCTGATCGGTGGCGGTGCCGCGGGCAGCTCGAGCGGTCGGCCGATCTCCTCGGCGGCCAGCCGGGGATAGAAGCCGAACGCGCCGGCGATCGATTCGAAGCGCTGCCGAGCGCCCGCGATGTCGCCGCGCGCCATCCGCGCGCGCCCATCCCAGTAAGTCCAGACCGCTTCGTGCTGCTGGTCGGCCGTCATCCGGGCCAGCGCGTTGCCCAGCTCGGACCAGTCGGGTCCGCCGGGCGCGTGCAGCGCGGCGCGGGCCTGCCATTCGAGTGTCTCGCCCGAGCGGGAAAAGCCCGCCTCGGGGGCAAGCTCGGGTCCGGCCCGCCGGAACCACTCTTGCGCCTGCGGCAGCAGCTTCATTGTCGCGATTTCGCCCAGGCGGCCCCACAGCACGCCTCGCTGATGCGGCGTCAGGGCCGGGTCGAGCCGTTCAGCCAGCTCGCCCGCACGCGGCGGATTCTCGCGCGCCAGCAGCGTGATCGCGATCAACGCGATCTCACGATGGGCCGAACCCAGATCGCGTTCGCGCGCGGCCAGCCAATCGCCCGGATGGTCGAGCGCCTGTCGCACCTGCGCCAGCGTCGATTCGTCCAGCCGGGCCAGGCTCGAGCGCGCGGCGGCGATCTGGCCGCGGCCGATCAGCGCGCGCAGGCGCTCCCAGATCGACAGGCGGCCGTCGTCGATCAGCCGTTCGGCCAGCGTCGTGCAACCGTCGCCGCCGGGGTCGGCAGTGGAGCTGAGCTGGCGGCGCGCCTCGCGCGCCAGCTCGTCGCGGCGTCCCCCCGCCTCCAGCGCGTAGCTGGCCAGCGTCGCATAGCAGCGGATCTGCAGGTCATCGCGATTCCAGATCTGCTCGCGCAGTTGCCCCTGGAACGTCGCGTAGTCGCCGCGCGCACCCAGCGCGAGCAGCCAGTCGGCGCGCAGACGGTCGGCGAGATAGGTTCCCGGATAGCGCTCGAAGAACGCGCGCACCGCGGCGGCATCGTCTTCGCCGGTGCGCGCCTGCAGCGAAACTTTCCAGTACTCGTAGTACGTCTCGAGCAGGTGCCCGGCGATGCGCGGCGCCAGCGACACCAGCAGATCGCGATCGCCGTTGCGGGCTGCCTCGTGTGCCTCCAGCAGCGCTTCGTCGGACGGAACCGACGGCGCAGCCGAAGACGCTTCGGCCGGTGCCTGATCGCGGCCAGACGGCTGCGCGTCAGCGCGGCACGCAACACCCAGCGCGATCGCCACCGTGATTAAACTAACCACCCACTGCATACACGGTACTGCCATCGTTCACTGTGGCTGTCAGGCTAGCACAGCCGCAGCCGCCGACAATGATCGAAATGAAGGCAAGCCCGCCCGAATCGGGGCCGCCAGCGGCCCGTCCGAAGCGCTACGTGGACCCGCTGCGCGCGCAGTGGCGTCGCGAACTGCGCGCGGCGCGCGACGCGCTGGCCGATCGAACGCAGCGCGAGACGCACCTTCTGGCGCGGGTCGAACAATGGCTCCAGAGCGTCGATGTGAGCCGCCTGGGCTTCTTCTGGCCGACACGCGCCGAGCCCGACTTGTCGGCTCTGGTGGGGCGGTGGCTGCAGGCGCACCCGTCGCGCACCGCGGCGCTGCCGGTGATCGACGGCGAGCTGCTGCGTTTTGCCCCGTGGTCGCCCGGCACCGCGCTGGTGTCGGGTCCGTTCGACGTCCAGATTCCCGATACGGAGCAACGGATCGATCCGCAATTGCTGTTGATCCCGTGCGTGGGCATCGATCGCCTGCGTTACCGGCTGGGCTATGGCGGCGGCTACTACGACCGCACGCTGGCGGCGATGTCACCGCGCCCGATCACGGTCGGCGTCGGTTTCGATTGCGCAAGAATCGAAACGATCGATCCGAAGCCGCACGATCTGAGGCTGGATGTGGCGATGACGGAGTCAGGCGCCTGGTAGCAACGTCAGGCCTGGCGCGCCGGCGTGCGTTTGAACTCCTCGAGCAGCCAGTTGCGCAACTCGATCACCGCGGCGCGGTCGCGCGAGGCTTCATTCACGATCAGGTACATGCCGTAGCCGGTCGGAGCGCGAATCTCGGGAAATGGCGTGGTCAGCAGGCCGCTGGCGACCATTTCCTCGCGAAACGGCCGGTACGCCAGCACCACGCCCTGCCCGCGGGCGGCCGCCGACATCGACTGATCGATGTACGCAACGACCATCACCGGCGAATTCGCTTCGCTGCCGGCCTGGACCCCCGCAAATTCGAACCAGCGCATCCACGAGCTCAGCATATCGCCCGGTATATCGTCCTCGATCTCGATCAGCGGCAGTTTCAACAGGTCTGCGGGCGACTGCAGCCGCCCGCCGTACCGGTTCAGCAGCTCGGCGCTCAGTGCCGGGGTGACGTCCTCCACCAGCAGCGCAACCGCGCCGGGCGGCGCATCCTGCGGCGGGCACCGCCGCAGCGCGATGTCGATGCCCTCGGCCTCCAGGTCGACGCGCCTGCCCTGCGCGTCGATCCGGATCTCGACGCCGGGGTGGGCGCGCTGGAAGGCCGCCAGCCGCGGCACCAGCCACAGCGACGCGAACGACGGATAGGTGGTGACCACCACACGCGGCGATGCGGTCTGGCCCCGGATGTCGTCGACCGTCCGGTCCACCACGCTCAGGGCCTGCCGGGTGCTGCGTGCGAGGCGCTCTCCGGCAGGGGTCAGCAGCAGTTCGCGGGTCTTACGAACGAACAGGCGGTACCCGAGATCGGTTTCAAGGGCCGCCACCTGCCGGCTGACGGCCGACTGGGTCAGGTGTAACTCGGCGGCCGCGTGGGTGAAGGACAGGTGGCGTGCCGCCGACTCGAAGCCGCGCAATGCGGCCAGTCCGATCGGACGCTTGCGCGCCGGCCGGCGCGATCCGGCCGGTGCGCCCGCGTCTTTACCCGATGCTGTCGCGGCGCGCGCCATGGATGCGGATTGTGCATGGATAAGTCTCGTGTGGGAATCCCTACCCGATCGCAACCAGCGCCAGCGAGCCCGCCATCAGCAGCGATACGGGCGCGAACAGCGCGGCCACGAACAGCAGGTCGTCGAGAGAGTGGAAAGTGCGCAGCGTGTTCATAAAAACCTCCGTTTAGAAGCAGCGACGCCAGATTGCGCGCGGCGGAGGCTCGCGACAAGCGAAATGATCGAATCGCATGCATGCACTTCACGCATGCATAGACTCTCTCGGTCTGGCGCCAGGCCGGGATTGCAGCGCCCAGGTCGCGCTCCGGGTCTCGTTCGGCCCCGATCGAGCGCAGCATGCGAGCGCGCCGTCGCTCGTGGACGGGTCGATGGCCGGGTTCTGAAGCTGCGCGGCGCGTCAGCCGACTGCGGTGCGCTTTTTCTTTTCCGGATCGTCGAACGGCAGCGTGTGCGAGATCGCCAAGGCCCTGAGCTTCTTGCCGCGGACCTCGAGCTTCGCGCCGTGCACGGCCGCTGCCGTGTCCAGCCGCGCGATCGCCATCGACTTCTTCGTCAGCGGCGAAACCATTGCGCAGGTCACCACGCCGACTTTCTTGCCGTCCGCAAGGATCTCGTCGCCCGCGTCGGCGGCGGTCGTGCCCTCGATCAGAATGCCGAAGATCCGGAAGCGCTCCTTGCCCTTGAGACGGTAATGCGGCTCGGCGCCGCGGAAATCCGTCTTGCCGGGGCTCACCGTGAAATCGAGCCCCAGTTCCCACAGCGAGTCGCCCGGGGGGTCCCTGTCGAAGGGGTGCATCTGCGACATGTCGTAGGGAAAGAACAGCAGACAGCTTTCGACCCGCAGCCAGTCGAGCGTCGTGAAGCAGGTCGGCACGATGCCCAGCGGCTTGCCCTCGGACAGGATCGTGTCCCAGATCAGGCCTGCGTCCTCGCCCTTGCAGAAGATCTCGTAGCCGCGCTCGCCGCTGTAGCCCGTGCGCGAGATCGTGACCGGCCGTCCGAACAGGGTCGCCGGCATGTGATGGAAGTACTTCAGGTCGCGGATCCCCGGAACGTGCCGGGCCAGGAAGTCCACCGCGACCGGACCTTGCAGCGACAGATCGTGCAGGTCGTCATCGACGATCAGCGCGGCGTTGCGGCCGACCACCAGGTTCGTCAGCGTCTCGTGTCCGGCGCCGCTGCCGTGGACGAACATCCAGGCGTTCGGTCCCATCCGGAACAGCACGCAGTCCTCGATGAAATGGCCGCTCTCGTTCAGCATGCACCCGTAGGCCGACTTTCCCGGGTAGATCCTGCTGACGTCGCGGGTCGTCGCGTAATTGAGTACGGCCGAGGAATGCGGCCCCACCACGTACATCTTCTTCAGTCCCGACACGTCCATCAGGCCGGCTCTGGTGCGGATCGCGACGTGGTCCTGGTTGATGTCGTGCGAGTAGGTCCACGCCGTGCCCATTCCGTTCCAGTCCTCCAGCTTGGAGCCGAGAGCACGGTGGCGGTCCGCCAGGGCCGAATAGCGCCAGGTCAAGGGCATGACGATTCTCCTCAGGGTTTTGCGCGCGCCGGCGGGTCTGGTTCGCTGGAATCAATAGACCGCCAGCCGGTGGGTGACGTAGACGACCACGGTGCCCGCCGCCAGCGCTGCGTAAGGCAGCCATCCGGCCCGACGCTTCAGACGTGTGCCGTCGCTCAACTCCAGCTCCTCCAGCATGGAGTCCGGAAACCGGCCCCTGTCCTGCAGATAGTGCCGATAGCAGAAAATCGGAACGATCAGCGTGGCGAACAGCAGGCCGGTCCTGAGCGTGCCTTCGCCGTACACGTCGGCGCCCATGCCCACGAAGGCCAGGTTCACGAACGACAGCGCCGTGCCGGCGGCGATGATCGCGGTCGGAGCCCTCCACGGGCGCTCCTGGTCGGGCCGATCCATCCGGTGGATCCAGCCGGCATTCAGGTTCAGGAAGTTGAAGATCAGGTAGCCGATATTCGAGGCGCCGAGCACGAACACATAGTCCGACATCAGCAGCAGCAGCAGGTTGAACCCCAGGTTGGTCAGCATCGCGTTGCTCGGGGCGCCGTGCTCGTTGACCTTGGACAGGTAGCGTGGCAGCCAGCCGTCCAGCGAAGCCTGATACAGCGTGCGCGATGTGCCGGCCAGCGACGTCATGATCGACAGCACGATTGCCAGGATCATCATCACGACCACCACGGCGCCTCCGATCCGCCCGCCGTGAACCATCTTGGCCATCACCGCGGCGACCCCGGCGCCGCTGTAGATGTCCGGCGCCAGCATGCCGCTGTAGACGGCCGGCGTCACGACCTGCCCGGCCGCATCCAGTTCGGCCGGCTTCACGAGTTCACCCAGCCCGAGGTAGCCCTGGAACGCGAACGGCACCAGCGTGTAGGCGGCGATGCACAGCAATCCGGAATAGAAGATCGCCTTGAACGTATCGGACTTCGGATTCTTGAACTCGCCCGTGTAGCACACCGCGGTCTCGAAACCGTAGGTCGACCAGGCCGCCAGGAACATGCCGCCGGCGATCACGGTCCAGCCGGCCATGTTCCAGGCGCCCTCGATCACATCGCCGTGCGCATCGTGCGCGATCGGTACCACCGGCAGGAAATTGGCCTTGACGACGTCGCCCGTGACGAGCGGCAGAACACCGATCAGCAGCAGCGGGATCATGGCCGAGACGCCGATGATCTTGGTCGTGTTCGCGGAGCGCAGGATCCCGCCGTCCTGGATCAGCTTGACCGCGATCAGAATGACGGCGCCCAGGATGAAGGTCGCGTTGATCCGGATCGTCAGGCCGCTCTTGACGGCGCCCAGATCGAACAGCGTGATCTGCCAGGTATTGATCAACGAATCGGGGGCAAACAGCCCGGTCAATATATAGCCCGCCGCCAGGCCGGAACCGATCGCCAGAACCGGAGACCAGGCGAAGCAATTGCACCAGACCGACAGCGGGGCGACGATCTTGCTGTATCGGACCCAGGCGATCGCCCCATACACGGAAGTGCCGCCCGACTTGTGCGGGAACAGCCCCGCGATCTCGGCATACGTGAACGACTGGATGAAACCCATCGCGATCGACGCTGCGAAGACGATCCAGGTCGGCTTGCCGACCGTGGCGGCTACGGCGCCGATCGAGAACAGGACCAGGGGCGGCACACCGCTTGCCACCCAGAATGCGCCGGTCCAGTCGATGCCGCGCGTCAAGCCGGTCGACGTGGGCTCGGCCACCGGCGCGGAGGCTGGCGCATTCGTGTCGGCACTGCTCAACGGGTTGCCTCCTGTCGGATCAGGGATTATCGAGACGGGCTCGACGCCGGAACATGCTCAAGAGTGGTTACCACCAAAGTATTATCTGCGAGGCAGTCTCAGGCGGCGGGCGGAAGACCGAGGCGCGACCAGATCGCCAGCGTCGGCTCGGCCAGGTTCATCGTGTAGAAGTGCAGGCCCGGCGCACCTTCGGCCAGCAGGCGCTCGCACAGCGACGCCACCACGTCCAGGCCGAAGGCTCGGATCGATTCGCGATCGTCGCCGAAACCTTCCAGGCGGCGCCGCATCCAGCGCGGAATCTCGGCACCGCAGGCGTCGGAGAAGCGCGCGAGCTGCAAAAAGTTCGTGATCGGCATCACGCCCGGCACGATCGGCTCGTGTATGCCGGCACGCCGCGCATCCTGCACGAAGCGCAGGTAGGCCTCGGGATTGAAGAAATACTGAGTAATCGCCGAATCGGCCCCGGCGCGCATCTTGAGCACGAAGTTGGCCAGATCCTCGGCCGCGGTACGGGACTGCGGATGCACTTCGGGATAGGCGGCCACTTCGATGTGGAACCAGCGGTCGGTTTCGGCGCGCACGAATGCGACCAGATCGCTCGCGTATCGGAACCGCCTCGAGCCGGCCGCCATGCCGGACGGCAGGTCACCGCGCAAAGCGACCAGCCGCCGGATGCCGGCCTGCTGGTAGGCGTGCAGCAGCTGGCGGATTGATTGCTCGTTGCTGCCGATGCAGGAGATGTGGGGCGCAACGGGCAACCCGGAGGCGTGCATCTCGAGCACCGTATTGACGGTTCCCTCGCGCGTGGAGCCGCCGGCGCCGTACGTGACGGAGAAAAAGTGCGGCCGGACCTGCGCCAGCCGAGCCCAGGCAGCGCGCAGTTTCCCGGCCGCCTCGTCCGACTTGGGCGGGAAGAACTCGAAACTGAAGGTGCATCGGACCGTGCTCATCGCAAGCGAGGTGGTCGCAAGCTCAGCCGGCAGGTCCCTGCTGGCGCCGCACCAGCAGCCACAGCAGCGCGGTCAGCACGGAGTAGACCAGGGCCCCGAGCACGCCGCTCCAGAAGCCGCGAACCTCGAAACCGCTGATCAGCCCCGACACGGCCCAGAACAGCAGACCGTTGATCACCAACAGGAACAGGCCCAGCGTCAGGATCGTCACCGGCAGCGTCAGCAGCACCAGGATCGGTTTGACGACCGCGTTGGCCAGGCCCAGCAGCACGGCCGCAACCAGCGCGGCGACCGGGTCGCTCACGGAAACGCCCGGCACCACGTGCGCAACGATCAGCAACGCGATCGCGTTCAGAACCCAATGCAGCAGCAGCCACATGGCCGGCGAGCGTCCGGGATCAGTACCGGTAATGCTCCGGCTTGTACGGGCCGGCCCGGTCGACCCCGATGTAGCGGGCCTGCGCATCGGTGAGCTCGGTCAGCCGCACACCGAGCTTGGTCAGCTGCAGCCTGGCCACCTTCTCGTCCAGGCGCTTGGGCAGCACGTGAACGCCGAGCGGATACTGCCGCGCGTTCGTGAACAGCTCGATCTGGGCGATCACCTGGTTGGCGAACGAGGAGCTCATCACGTAGCTGGGGTGGCCGGTGGCGCAACCCAGGTTCACCAGGCGGCCCTCGGCCAGCAGGATGATCCGCTTGCCGTCAGGGAAGATCACGTGATCCACCTGGGGCTTGATGTTCTCCCAGGCGTACTGGCGCAGGCTTGCCACTTCGATCTCGTTGTCGAAGTGGCCGATATTGCACACGATCGCCTGGTTCTTCATGCGTCGCATGTGCTCGTGCGTGATCACGTGGAAGTTGCCGGTGGCCGTGACGAAGATGTCTGCCCGCTCGGCCGCCTCGTCCATCGTGACGACCCGGTAGCCCTCCATCGCGGCCTGCAGCGCGCAGATCGGATCGATCTCGGTGATCCAGACCTGGGCCGCCAGCGCGCGCAGCGCCTGCGCGCAACCCTTGCCCACGTCCCCGTAGCCGCACACGAGCGCCACCTTGCCGGCGATCATCACGTCGGTTGCGCGCTTGATGCCGTCGACCAGCGATTCGCGGCAGCCGTACAGGTTGTCGAACTTGCTCTTGGTGACCGAGTCGTTCACGTTGATCGCCGGAAACTTCAGCCGGCCTTCGGCGGCCATCTGGTAGAGGCGCTTCACGCCGGTCGTCGTTTCCTCCGTCACGCCCCTGATCCTGGCAAGGCGAGTCGAATACCAGGTCGGATCGGTCGACAGGGTGCGATGAATCGCGTCGAACAGCGCCGCCTCTTCCTCGCTGGCCGGGTGCCTGACACAGGTCGGATCGGTTTCCGCCTTCGCACCCAGGTGCAGCAGCAGCGTGGCATCGCCGCCGTCGTCCAGGATCATATTGCTGGTGCCGCCGTCGGGCCACTCGAAGATCCGATGCGTGTAGTCCCAGTATTCGGGCAGCGTTTCCCCCTTGCGGGCAAACACGGCAACGCCGCTGACCGCAACCGCGGCCGCCGCGTGGTCCTGGGTCGAAAAGATGTTGCAGGAAGCCCAGCGCACCTCGGCGCCCAGCGCCCGCAGCGTCTCGATCAGCACCGCGGTCTGGATCGTCATGTGCAGGCTGCCGCTGATGCGGGCGCCGCGCAGCGGTTGCTGGGCCGAGAATTCTTCGCGGATCGCCATCAGCCCCGGCATTTCGGTTTCGGCGATCCGGATCTCCTTGCGGCCCCATTCGGCCAGCGCAAGGTCGGCCACCGCGAAGTCCGCGCCGGCGCCGGTTCGTTCAGGTAATCGGGAGATATCGTATGCGGCGCTCATCTCGCGCCCTCCTTTCGTGCAAGGGTTCGCGAGCGCCGTTGGAACGGACCCGGCCGCCGATCGGAAGCTGGCTGGGCCCGGCGCCTCGAGCCTGGCGGCCGTCGGTCAGGAAGACCCACGGGCCGTCGCAACGCTCCTCGAGGCTCAATTGCGATTATACCGGCGCCGGGGTCAAGTCAAAACAACGGATTCGAACCCGATCGGCCCGTTACTGCAGGTCGTAGATGAAATCGTAGGCCGAGCCCTTGGCGTCGCGCCAATGCAGTTTCATGCTGCCCTTGGCGCCGGCGTACTTGCCGCTACCCCCGGTCACCACGAACGTCGAGTCGCCGGTGTCGTAGAACGGACCCTCGACGGTGATCAGGCCCTGCTTCAGGATCAGGGTCCAGAAGCACTCCCAGCTCTTGCCGACCACGGTGCGCACGCAGTAGCCCTGGTCGGTGCCGACCTGAACCTTGTTGGCGGCGTCGAACACCGGATTGGCGAACACCAGCAGGTCGCCGATGGCGTCGCTCTTTCCGCTCAGATTGATCGTCTTCTCGTCGGTCGGATGCTCGACGACCGTCAGGCGCTGGCCGGCCTGCACGGTTGCAGAAAGCGACAGCAGCACGGCTGCGGCAGCCGCCGCTGAGAGCGCACAAGGCTTCTTGGTTTTCATCGGACCCACTCCATGTTCAGAGACAGACTCGGTGCGTCGCCGGCCGGCGCCTGGCCCCGGTCATAGGGCCGCGCGACGATCATGTACACAAGACCCAGGCCCAGCACGACGGCGGTCGTGAACATCACCGAATAGTTGCTCCACCAGGGGTCCTGGGGGCTGCGCGGCCATGCCATGTCGGTGATCGCCAGCACCTGCCAGGCGAGCGCGACGATGTTCACGGGCCAGCCGAGCGCGCCCAGCGAGAACGGGCCGGCCGGCTGCCATCCGCGCAGGCGCGCCATCAGCGCGCCCAGCACGATCATCAGGAACGCCACGTAGATGCCGATCGCCGCGAAATTGATGATCGTGGCCACCGCGTTCGGCAGCCACAACCCGGACACCGCGATGGCGGCCGGAATCGCCCCGGAAAGCACCAACGAGAGGGTCGGCACGTGCGTGCGGGGCGACAGGCGCTTGAGCCATTCGCTGCCGGCGATCATGTCGTCGCGCGCATAGGCGAACACGACGCGGCTGGCCGCAGCCTGCAGGCTCAGAACGCACGAACCGAAGGACACCAGCACGATCGCGATGACGGCGCGGAACCCCCACTCACCCATGGCCGCGCGCAAGGTCGTGGCCACCGGGTCCTTGTCGTCGCCCTTGAGCACGGCGCCGACGTCGGGCACCGCCATCACCAGCGCCAGGCAGACCAGGATCGCCGCGAACCCGCCGACGTAGATCGTCATCCGCATCGCCTTGGGGATCGTACGGCTGGCATTGGGCGTCTCCTCGGCAACGTCGCCGCAGGCCTCGAAGCCGTAGTAGCAGAACATCGGGGCCAGCGCGGCCGCGAAGAACGCCGGCCAGTACGCGCCATCCGGCACCACGCGCCGCGTATCGAACAGCGCCGACCAGTCCTGGTGCCGCGCGAACAGCAGCAGGTAGATGCCGACCGCGATGGCGCCGATCAGCTCGCAGACGAAGCCGAACATCGCCACCTGCGACAGCAGCCGGGTGCCGCTCAGGTTCATCAGCAGCGCCGCCGCGATCATCGCCACCGCAATTGCGGTGGTGACGGCCGGGCTGATGTCGACGCCGATCAGCGTCGCGAAGAACGGCGCCCCGCCGGTCGCCACCGCCGCCACCGTGACCCACAGAGCCCAGACGTAGACCCACCCGGCCATCCAGGCCCAGCGCTTGCCGACCAGGCGGCGCGCCCAGGGATACAAGCCGCCCGAGATCGGGAATTGCGACACGATCTCGCCGAACACCAGGCACACCAGCAGCTGGGCCAGGCCGATCAGCACGTAGGACCACACGATCGGGGGCCCGCCGGTGGAAAAGGACATCGCGAACAGCGTGTAGACGCCGACCACCGGGGACAGGTAGGTGAACCCCAGCGAGAAGTTCTCCCAGATCGACATCGTGCGGTCGAAATGGGAGGTGTAGCCGAGCGCCTTGAGCTGCCGGGCGTCCTCCTGCGCGGTTTCGCTCACGCGGCGCTCAACCCAGGTTGATCCAGATCGACTTGGTCTGCGTGTGCGCCAGCACGGTCTCGAAGCACTTGTCGCGCCCCTGCCCCGACTGCTTGTAGCCGCCGAACGGCATCGTCATGTCGCCGTGGTCGAAGCAGTTGATCCATACCACGCCGGCCTCGACGTCGCGCGCCAGCCGGTGCGCGGTCGTCAAGTCCGAGGTCCAGATGCTGGCGGCCAGCCCGTAGATCGAATCGTTGGCGATCCGGGTCGCCTCGCCCACGTCCTTGAACGGAATCACCGCGGCCACCGGTCCGAAGATTTCCTCCTGCGCGATCTTCATCGACGACTTCACGCCGGTGAACAGCGTCGGCGCCACGTAGTTTCCCTGCTGAAAGCCGGCCGGCACCGAGCCTCCCATCACGAGCGTCGCGCCGTCGGCTTTGCCGGACTCGATGTAGCCGAGCACGCGTTTTTGCTGCTCCGGCGTCACCAGGGGTCCCATCGTCGTGGCCGGATCGAGCGGATCGCCCGGCTGGAACGACTCGACCGCCCTGGCGCGAAAGCGCTCGATGAAGGTGTCGGCCAGCGACTCCTGCACCAGCAGCCGGGAACCCGCGTTGCAGACCTCGCCCTGGTTGCCGTAGATGCCGTTGACCGCGTAGCGCACGGCGGTGTCCAGGTCGCCCACGTCACGCAGGATGATCTGCGGCGTCTTGCCGCCGCACTCGGTGCTGACCCGCTTCATGTTCGACTGGCCGGCGTACACCATCATCAGCTTGCCCACCTCGGTCGATCCGGTGAACGCGATCTTGTTCACGTCCATGTGCAGGCCGAGCGCGCGCCCCGCGTCCTCGCCGTAGCCGTTCACTACATTGAACACGCCGTCCGGCACGCCAGCCTCGGCCAGCAGCCTGGCCAGCAGCAGCGCGCTGAGCGGCGACTGCTCCGCCGGCTTCAGCACCACCGAGTTGCCGGCGGCCAGCGCCGGAGCCGCCTTCCAGGAGGCCATCATCAACGGGTAGTTCCACGGCACCACGCAGCCGACCACCCCCAGGGGCTCGCGCGTGATCATGTGCAGCGCGCTCGGGTCGGTGCTGGTGACCGCGCCCTCGATCTTGTCGATCGTCTCGGCAAAATACTGCCAGGTCATCACGCTGCCGGGAACATCGATATTGACGAGCTCCGAGATCGGCTTGCCCATGTCGAGGCAGTCGAGCAAGGCCAGATCGTCCGCATATTGCTCCAGCAGGCGCGCGATCTTGAACATGACGTCCATGCGCGAGCGCGGGGCCATGCGCGACCAGATCCCGCTGCGAAAGGCCTTCTTGGCCGCCGCCACCGCAAGGTCCACGTCCTTGGCGGCGCCCTGCGCCACCTCGGCCAGCACCTGGCGCGTGGCCGGGTTCAGCGTCTGGAAGCGCGCGCCGGAGGAGGCGTCGACGAACTTGCCGCCGATGAACAGGCGCGTCTCCGGCTTGACCCGGACGGCCCGTTCATGCCAGTAGCGGGACGAGGTGCGGTCGGTGGCGGTCGCGGTCATGTTCGCTCTCCTGCAGTTGGATTTCGGCCGGCTGGCGGGCCCAGGGCGCGTCGCGGGCAGCGCTGCACGCCGCGGCCAGGGCAATCATGCTACGTCATCACTTGACCCCGACCACGCCGTCTTTCGAAAACAGTTCCACGCCCCCCTTGGCCGTGGCCAGCGCCGCCGTCAGCGGCGCCCGGTCCGGGCGGGGCGACGCGGTGAAGTTGACTCCGTCCTTGCTGTTGATGACGGCACCTTCCAGCCCGACGCCGATCACGCTGCCGTCCGGCGAGAGCGTCAGGTCCGTGATCGACGCCGTCACGCCGCTGGTCAACTCCGACCACGTCTTGCCGGCGTTTGTGCTGCGCCAGATCTTGCCGTTCAACCCGGCCACCAGCACCGAATTGTCCGCCAATGCCAGCCCGGCCCAGAACGACCCCTTGTTGCCGGTTTTGATAAGGCTCCAGGTCTGGCCGCCGTCGGAGGACTTGAACACCAGGCCGAGCTCGGCCGCGATGTAGAGGATACCGGCCTTGTCGGCAAAGAGCTCGTACAGGTTCGGCCCCGCCTTGTCCGCCCCGGACAGCGTCGGCATCTTGACCGTCTCCCAGGTGGCACCGCCGTCGGCCGTGCGCACGGCCAGCGACCACAGGCCGACCGCGATGCCGTGGCTGGCGTCGGAGAAGTAGACCGAGAACAGCGGCTGGTCGACGCTGGTATCGGTGCGCTGCAGCTTCCAGGTCTCGCCGCCGTCCTCGGTATGCAGGATCTCGCCCCAGTGACCGACCGCCCAGCCCTGCTTGTCGTCGATGAAGCACACCGAGGTCAGCAGCACGCGGGTCGGCACGTCCTTGGCCTGGCGCCAGGTCTTGCCGTCGTCGTCGGACAGGATCACTGTGCCGTGATCGCCGACCGCGACGCTGCGCGACCCGGCCCGTGCCACGGCCAGCATCTGGGCATGGGTCGGGTTGGCCAGGTGCATCGCCGGCAGGTTCTTCAGCTCCTTGGGAAACTTGGTCAGGTCCCCGCCGGCCTCTCCGCCCCCGCCGGCGAACTGCGCCAGCGCGCCGCACGAAGTTGCGGTCAAGGCGACCCACAGCAGGCATGCCGGACCATTGAAGGATCGCATCACGGGTGAAATCATGGCCCGGTCCCTCCTCTCGCTGTCTCAGTGCTGAAGCACGCCCGGGATATGCACGGGCTTGCGGCGCGGGAACAGGCGTTCCAGCACCACCGCCAGCGCCGGCAGCGCGGTCATCGCCATGACCAGGTTGATAATGAACATGAAGGCCAGCAGCTTGCCCATGTCGGCCTGGAACTTCAGCGCCGAGAACGACCAGGTGACGACGCCGACGGCCAGCGTGATCGCGGTGAAGATCGTCGCCATCCCGACCTCCAGGATCGAGCGCTCCAGCGCCGCGACGATCGGCTCGCCCATCGCCAGGTGGGACTGCAGCCGGTTATATATATAGAAGGCGTAATCGACCCCGATGCCGACCGCCAGCACCATCACCGGCAGCGTCGCCACCGTCAAACCGATCTCCAGCTCCTTCATGAACCAGTAGCCGATGAAGGTGGCCACCGTCAGCGGCAGGCAGCAGGCGATCACCGCCCGCAGGTCGCGGTACGCGATCAGCACCAGGATCGCGATGGCCGCATACACCCACAGCATCATCGGCAGCTCGCTGCGCGAGACCTCCTCGTTGATGGCGGCCAGCACCCCGGCGTTGCCCGAGGCCAGCCGCACGTTGATGCCGTCCTGCTTGTGGTCGATCCGGAACTGCTTGACCACGTCGATCACCTTCTGCATCGTGCCCGCCTTGTGGTCGGTCAGGTAGGCATGCACGGCCGTCATGCTGCAGTCGTTTCTGATGTAGCCGCGCAGCCGCGCGATCTCGATGGTCAACCCGGCGTAGTTGACCGGGTCGATCGGCACCACGCCCATCTTCGGGTTGTTTTCGTTGTAGCCTTCGCTGTACGTGCGCGTCAACGTGGTGAACGAGGCCACGCTGACGACCCCTGGCGCGTTCTGCAGCGTCCAGACCAGGTCCTGCTCGTACGGGGCGGTAGCCACGCGCGAGCAGTTCTCGGGCGAGGGCTGCCGCTCCAGCACCACGGTCAGCCAATCCAGGCCGACGTCGTAGTTGGCCGCGATGTCGACCGCGTCGCGGTTGTAGCGGCTGTCCGCGCGCAGCTCGGGCGCGCCGGCCTGCAGCGTGCCGACCACGCGGTCGCGGCTCTGCCAGACGGCGAACGCCAGCACACCGGCGGTGACGAACACGATGAACACCGCGTTGTTGGGCTCCGACACCTTGGACAATTGCCGCAGCCAGCGAGCGCGCCGCTCGCGCTCCAGCATCGCCTTGTCCGCGAAGGCCTTGTCGAAGTGGAAGAACGAGGCGGCCACCGGCAGCATCACCAGGTTCGTGACGATCTTGTAGCCGACGCCGATCGCCGCCGTGATCGCCAGCTCCCGCACCATCGGGATCGGGATCAGGATCAGCGTGACGAACGAGACGAAGGCGGTCACCAGCGCCAGCGTGCCCGGCACCAGCAGGCCGGAGAAGCTGGCTCGCGCGGCATCGAAGGTGCTCTTGCCGTGCGCGATCTCGCGCACGATGTAGTTGATCTGCTGCACCCCGTGCGACACCCCGATCGAGAACACCAGGAAGGGCACCAGGATCGCCAGCGGGTCCAGCCCGAATCCGAGCACATGCAGCGTTCCGAACTGCCACACCAGCGAGGTCAGCGAGCAGGCGATCGGCAGGAACGTGAAGCGCAGCGAGCGGCAGTACCAGTACACCGCCGCCGCCACCAGCAGCAGCGCGACGCCGCAGAACAGCAGCACCGCCCGCGCCCCGTCGGCGATCTCGCCCACCTGCTTGGCGAAGCCGATGATCTCGATGCGGAAGTGGGGGTCCTCGAACTTGTCCCGGATCCGCTCGTTCAGCAGACGGTTGTAGGCGATGTAATCGATTTTGACGCCGTCGCGGTCGTACTCGTTCAGCTCCGCCGTGATCAGCGCGCTGCCCTGATCGCGGGCGACCAGCAGGCCGTCGAAGCCACCGCGCGTGGTGGTGCGCTTGATCTGCTGGATCAGCTCCGGCGTCAGCGCCGAAGGGTCCACCGTGTTGGGGATCAGCTGCTCGTTGCGGAAGCCTTCCGGCGTGATCTCCATCAGCCAGGCGTTCGACGTCCACAGCGACTGCACGCCCAGGCGGTCCACGTTCGGCATCGAGGAGATGGCCTGCGTGACCTCGTAAAGCTTCGTCAGCCCTGCCTTGGTCCAGATCTTGCCGTCGATCGCCCGCACCGCGATGGTCAACCGGTTGGCGCCGAACAGCTGATTGCGGTACTGGTTGAAGGTCTTGATGTACTCGTGCCCGATCGGCATCTGCTTCTCGAAGCCGGCCTCCATCCGAAGCTTCAGCGCGAAGAAGCCCATCACCAGCGTGAAGGCGCCCAGCACGCCGAGCACCAGCACGCGGCGGCCGAAGGCGAACTTCTCGAGGGCCGCAAGGGCGCGGGCCAGTCTAGTGGGAGGCGGATGCGAGTCCATCGGATCGGGTTTTCTTTTCCAGCGCCGTCGATCAGCGCGCGCCGCCGGCTGCGCAGGGCGCCGCCGGCGGCGGAGCGCAGAACGTCAGAACGTATAGGTCACTGAAGCACCCCACCAGTCGCGGTCGGCGTAGAAATTGCGAAGAATCGACGGATCGCCGCCGCGGTAAGTCACGTACAGCAGCGAACCGGACCAGTGCTGCTTGTTCTGGATCACGGTCAGCGCATAGGTCGTCGACAGCACGCCCTGCATCCAGGTGTAGTTCTCGTTCGGCGTGTCGCCGGCGATCGCCAGCGACCACGTGATGTTCGGGATGATCTGGAAGCCCGGAACGATCGTGCCGTCGAAGGTCATGTCCACGTACTGCACGATGCCGAAGGAGTCGGCGGTGCCGAAGTGGCGCGCGTTGTGGTCGGTGCCCTGCCCGCCGGCACCCAGGATGTCGTAGCTCAGGTCCGT
>Ga0137415_10000785_pt1 | contig 31054 bp, 21 predicted proteins | sample CZODoug3_1_1_16f_FD_183082 | JGI IMG/M metagenome (GOLD analysis project Ga0137415, IMG submission 183082) | Vadose zone soil fungal communities from Angelo Coast Range Reserve, California, USA - CZODoug3_1_1_16fungal (Hybrid Assembly) | ecosystem: Environmental > Terrestrial > Soil > Vadose...
GCTGTTTTGCAGCGGAGCTTTCCATCCGATTTCCTCCTTTGAATTGAGGAACACGGGAGTTTGGCTTGACGGCGACAGTATCAGCTTTACGCTTGCAATTCGCCGCTGGAGCGTAAAAGGGCAAGGAGTCTAGCCAAGCGCGTGCCGATTTTTCATTGGATGCTGCAAACGAGCAAACGATACGGGAATTTTGGTCCATTCGCGCGAAGCTAGAGGCGAGATGAGTTACAGGAAAGAGACAAGTCGGCCGACGCGGTAGCCTTGACAGGCCAGGTGCACACCTATAGGTTGAGTTTGCAACGAACTAAATCCCACCCAGCCGTGAATCCGGTCACGCCATGGCCATTTCATTTTTTTTGGAGGGCGAACCTGGGCGCATCTGCTTGGGCGGTCCTCTATGTGCCCTGGTGTTTGCTCTGGACGAGTCCTCTTTTTGCGCAATCGACCAACGCATCGCTGACGGGACGCATCACCGATTCCAGCAAGGGGGTAGTTCCCGACACCAAGGTGATTGTCATCAATACCGGCACGCGCGTTCACTACGACAGCGTCACCAATGAGACGGGAAGTTATTACGTGACGGACTTGCCGCCCGGGACATGCCGCATTGAAGTGGAAAAGCTGGGATTCAAGGTGGTAATAAAGTCAGGCATCGCTCCACGTCCAGGACGCGGTGAACAATAAGAATTTTGGGGTAATCACCAGCACGGCGCCGGGAACGAGTTCGCGACTGGTTCAGTTTGCGCTGAAATTCCTTTTTTAGGGTTGTTGTCGGCTGGGACCGCGAAAATACCCCCTATTCCCATTAGTACGTGGGTGGGCCGGCGTTTGTACCAGCGACGTGAAAATTCTTCCACAATAAAAGTCACTGGTTGCCATCGAAAACATCTCTTGCTCGTCGACAGACTGTTGTATCGTTGGCTCATGGCATCGGGGGTTGGTTATGGAGGTGTGGCCCGATGCTATGCGCTTGTTTTGTTGCGGCCATCCCTGGCAGAAGCGAGAACCCATCATGAGTTCTCCTCCGCAAGGGCGTGCGCTTACCTTTCCCATTGTTTGGGGACGCGACCGCGGTTTGTCCCCTACAGCACCGGAGACTGCAGACCCGAAACCCAGCGACGAACAGCTGATGGCGCTGGTTCGAGAGAATAATTCGGAGGCTCTCGAGGGGCTCTTTAACCGCTATTCTCGCTTGGTCCTCTGTATTGCGCGGCGAATCGTGCATGATGCCGGCGAGGCCGAAGAAGTCGTTCAGGAGGTTTTTTTCTATCTATATAAGAAGTCAAAGCTTTTCGATGCCTGCAAAGGCAGCGTAAAGTCCTGGATCGTTCAATTGGCGTCTCATCGCGCGCTGGACCGGAAGTCGCATTTGAAGCGAAGGGGCTTCTACCTTGGTACAGAGATAGGGTCACTCGACGATATATTATTGGGAGAGACGGATCTGGACCGCGAAATAGAATCGAAACTTAACCGAGTGCAGCTGGAAAAGGCATTCGAACAGCTCCCCGCAATTCAGCGCCGCACGCTGGAGCTATTTTACTTTGAAGGGCTGGAGTTACGGGAGATCAGCGCCAGACTTAACGAGCCCTTGGGAAACAGCCGACACCATCTCTATCGCGGTTTGGAACGGATGCGAAAGAGTGTGTTTGTGCAGAGGCTCCGGGAAACGAGGCCATGATAACGGAATACGAGGGATGCCAAGGCCATGAGCGGTTCAAGGAGCTTGCTGCTTTATCTGTCTGCGGGGTCCTGACGTCCTTAGAGTGGTCTGACTTGAAAGCTCACCTGCGGAACTGCCGCGAGTGCCGCGAGGCCTGCCAGCAATATCGAATTTTGACCGCGGAAGGGATGCCGGCACTGTCCGCCGTTTATTCCCAGCCGCAGGAGCAAGAAGCGTGGGATGACACGGCGACGCGCAAGAAATTGCTAGCGCGAGTTCGGGCGTCGCAGCAATCGAACAGTGTGGCGTCTGCCGAGGGCGCAGGGCGGCACTTTTTGCGTGGCATCATCGCGCACCCGTTTTCGCGAGCGGCCCTTGCGGCATGCGGGGACGAAGGGACGCGCCGCAAGGGGAACAGGCGCAACTCATGAACCTGGGGATTCTTTACATGGATAATGAGTCGAATCGCCGCTGGATCATGCGGTTTGACGATCCGAAGCAATTGACGGAGATGGACGCCGTCTTTGTTACTGTCGAGCCGCACGGCGGCAGTCAGAAGCCCACCACCAAGCCGTTCTTGTACGCACTGCTGCGAAAAGAAGCGAACCATCCTTAAAGCAAGAACGAAACTATAGTTTGCGGTGCCGGCAGATGGAGCGGTGGCTCACCGCTGTCCATTTGTGTCCTCGGTTTTTTCCCTGTCTTTATTTTCGAATCGCTCTCCTTGGTACACATCGCCTCGAGACCTCGTAGTACTCGGTAACAAGGGATGTGTGTTTGTTTTTTTGTCGAGAGGAATTTCCTGCCTGGAGGCTTGCGATAGCAAGTGCGTCTTGGTGTGGGCAGTGAGTCATAAGGCCCACAGGAAATTTTCTTGGGGTGGAAGGGGTATCAATCATGAAGAAGCCAGGCTTGCAGGTTTTTGCAGTGTTTGCTTTCGGAGTTCTCCTTTGCGTCGCATGTCTTTTGACTGTCAGTCTTCCGACACTAGCGCAAACTACGTACGGCGCGATCACTGGAACGGTTACCGACTCTTCCGGAGCGGCCATGGCCGACGCTCAGGTCACGTTAACGAATTTGGACACCTCGGAAAAGCGCATCCAACGCACTGACAGCGATGGTTTGTATTCAATCGTGAATCTAGTCCCCGGCAAATATCGTGTGGATGTGGAGAAAACCGGCTTCAAGCGCACTTCTCGGCTGGACGTCGTCGTGGAAGTGCAGCAGACCGCGCGCATCGATCTGAGCATGCAAGTAGGCGACGTCAGTCAGACAGTGGAAGTGAACGAGGAGACGCCGCTGCTGCAGGCGGAGACCTCTTCGCTGGGACAAGTGGTTGAGGAGCGCAAGGCCAATGAGCTGCCGCTAAATGGCCGCAACGTCTTCAACCTCATCAGTTTGGCTCCTTCTGTGGTTCCGCAAGGTAGCGCTGGCGGCACCCCAGTCGGTGTTAATCCGTTTGGCTGGGGGAATTATCAGGTGAATGGCTCCTTCGGAAACGAGAGTGCCGAATACCTCGATGGCCAGCCGCTCAACATCGGCTATATCAACTTGCCAGTAGTGATCCCTACACAGGACTCGATTCAAGAGTTCAAGGTGCAAACCAGCAACTTGGGTGCGGACTGGGGCAAGTTCTCTGGCGGCGTGATCAATTTGAGCACGAAATCCGGAACCAACGGCCTGCACGGAGAGGCTTACGAATACTTGCGCAACAAAGTCCTCGACGCGAATGATTTCTTTCTAAATAAAGCCGGACAAAAGAGGCCGCCGTTTACGCAGAATCAATTTGGCGCCAATGCCGGCGGACCGCTGGTGATTCCGCACGCTTACGACGGCCGCGACAAGACTTTCTGGTTCTTCAGTTGGGAAGGGTTCCGGCTGCGTACCGGTACAGCATTTACGACAACGGTTCCGGATTCGAATTTTAAATCTGGCAATTTTGCGTCGCTGTGCAAGACCGGTTTCACAGGTCCCGGAGGCATCTGCGCCGACACAATTACCGACCCGAAGACTGGGAAGACAGTCTTCGTTGATCAGGTCTTCGACCCGTGTGGCGGCTCGGTTGCACCCAACGGGGCCTGTAACCCAAACTCTCCTCCCCCCACGCCTTTTAGGGGAAACATTATTCCCTCCGGCCGCCTTAATCCTACGTCCTTGGCTCTGCTAAAGTTTTTTCCCGCGGCCAATACCACAGGTACGCCGGGACAAATTGGAAACAACTTTTTCACCAATAACTACACGACTGCCACGAGTGGAGGCGGAAACCAGAACCAGGTCGTCGGACGACTGGACCAGAGCCTGGGTTCGAATCAACACATCTTTTTCCGAATCACCTATTGGAATGTGCTGGACCTGCCCGTCGATCCCTTGGGAACGGGTCTGTGCGCGGACCGTTGCGCAGAAACGTATCATAGCTACACACCTGCTGTGGGCTATACATACACGATTACTCCGAATATGATCGCAGGTATCAACATCAGCCTAAGCCGGTTTGACTATAACCGTTCGCCCAAGAATTCAGGGTTTGACCTCACCACCCTTGGCTGGCCGGCACAGTACAATGCGGCCGTGCCTTCGATTGCCAGAACTCCGCCCACGCCTTGCATCTTTAACTTCGCGGACAACATCACATGCACCCAAGGGCAAAGTTTCATTCAAGATCGCAATACGCAATTCAACTTTTCTCCGAGTATTACGCTGGTTCGTGGTCATCACACCCTCAAGCTCGGTGCGCAATTCGAACTTGGGCGTGACAACTACGCGCAAACCAACGTCGCCAGCGGTTCCTTCGCCTTCTGCGGCTCTGGCCTGCCCTGTTTCACGAGCTTCAGCTTTGCAGACTTCCTGCTTGGATACGCGGATAACCCGAGCAGCGTGGAGAACCACTTCTTCGGGCAAGCGGTGGTTCCCGCCTTGGTGGCCGGGCAACAGTTCTATCGTGCATTCTATGCGGATGACACTTTCCGCGTTACAAACAAATTAACGCTGAATCTCGGCCTTCGCTACGATCTGCAAGGACCCTGGTCCGAGCGGTTCAACCGTCAATCCTATTTCGACCCCACCGCCACGAGCTGGCTTTCGAATCCAGCCACCACTGCCGGCTTGACCAACGTACCGGGCCTGCCGGGGTTGCGCGGCGATGTGTTTCTGGTGAGCCCAGGCAAGCGGACCAACATTCCTCTCGACCGGACGGAAGTGTCACCCCGCGTCGGCTTTGCCTACAGCTACAACCCCAAGACTGTTGTTCGCGGCGGCTACGGAATCTTCTGGATTCCCAATTACGTTTCTTTCGGCCTTAACCCGAACAATGATCCGGTCAACGATGCGACCACGTCTTACACCGGAACAGTCAATGGAAGTACACCTATAAATACTATTAACTTTCCTTTCATACCGCAAATTGTTCCGCCGATTGGTCGTACCCGCGGCACCGTTGGCACCCAACAGTATGTGACGCAGACGGTCCAGAGCTTCGCCATAGCTGATCTTGGGAATCATCCTGCCGGGTACGTTCAGCAGTGGAACCTGAATATCCAGCGAGATCTACCTTGGCGATTCTTCGTCTCGGCCGCCTATGTTGGCTCAAAGGGTACGCACCTGGAATTATACGATTCAGAAATCGACCAATTGGGTGACAACTTTTTCGCCCAAGCTGCTTCGCAGTGTGCGGCGCAGGTAGCGGTGACAGGCGCACGCTGCGTGGGCATGGTACCAGCCGGAGTCCCCACGGTGACGGCACTGCAACCCGTAGCCAATCCTTTTTTTGACGCAACGACAGGCACAGCCTATGCTTTGGGAAGTCCGACGACGACCATCGGACAGCTGAGCCGCCCGTTTCCTCAATATTCGAGTCTCCGCCTTGCAGGTCAGGGTAACTACGACAGCACCTATCACTCGTTCCAGCTGACTGTGGAACGCCGGTTCGCTAGCGCCGGCTCGTTGCTGGTTGCCTACACGAATGCCAAGCTCATCAGCGATGCGGACACTCTGACGAACTGGCTCGAGGCGTCCACCGGCAGCATCCAAGACCATACCAACCTCAAGGGTGAACGCTCCGTAGCGTCTCAAGATGTTCCTCAACGTCTGGTCATTAGCTACGTCCTTGACCTTCCCTTCGGCAGCGGCAAGAAATATCTATCCGGCGCAACTGGTTACCTCAATAAGCTCGTGGGTGGTTGGGGGATTGATGGGGTAACCATTTTTCAGAGCGGGTTTCCGCTCGTCCTCTCCAACGGGGCGGCTAACTACACGACGCTTTTTGGGGCAGGCTCGCGTCCGAATGTTGTCGCAGGCTGCAATAAGGCGTCACCTCTAAGTGGCAGAGGACAGCTGAATGAATGGTTCAATACGGCTTGTTTTACGGCACCTCCCGATTTTACCTTCGGCAACGAGTCTCGCACCGATCCCACACTCCGCGGCTCGGGTGTCAAAAACTTCGATTTCGCTTTATTCAAGGGGACGCGTTTCGGTCCGGACGAAAAGCTTAGAATCGAGTTTCGGACGGAGTTCTTCAACCTCTTTAACCGGACGCAATTTGCTCCCCCCAACACGAGCGTGACATCGTCGAATTTCGGAGTGGTAAGCAGCACGTACCCTGGAACGAACCCCCGGCTGATCCAGTTTGGACTGAAGTTTGCCTTCTAAAACGTAACTCCCGGAAAGCCTCAGGGTGGATGTCAGAAACATCCACCTTGAGGCAGTTTTCAATCGAGTTCGGTCAACGCTCGCAATCCTCTTGCCCGCAGCGATCAATCCTGACGTTCTCCTCTTCGTGTTAGCCTGTTTGCGCGTGTTTGAGTCCCCTTAGCGTGGTTGCGGCGTCAAAAGGAGATAACTCCAGACATGGTTCGCAAGTTAACGCGGCGTAATTTCCTGAGCTACGCCGCCTTCGCCGCCGCGTCGCCCATCTTCGAAATAAAGCCCCTCCGAGGCATCGACTTCATTCTCCAAAACTCGCCGACGCCGCAGAAGTACCTGATCGAAACCATGCCTGGCGGCGCAGCTCTCTTCGATTACAACAACGACGGTCTTCTCGACATCTTCCTGGTGAACGGCGGCAAGATTGCCAACAGCCTGCACGTCCCCGAAAACTTCGAACGCGCCACTCCTCGCTATTGGAATCGTCTCTACCGCCAGAATCGCGATGGCAGCTTCACGGATGTCACGCAAGCGGCAGGGCTCTCACACGCAGGCAACGCTAATTACGGCATGGGCGTCGCCGTCGGCGACTACGACAACGACGGATATCCCGATCTCTACGTAACCAGCTACGGAAAGAACATCCTCTATCACAACAATGGCGATGGCACCTTCACGGACGTAACCGCCAAGGCTGGCGTCGCGGGCGGAGGCTGGTCCGTGTCTGCGGGCTTCTTCGACTACGACAACGACGGCCATCTCGATCTCTTCGTAACTCGCTACATGGAGTGGGACGCCGATCACAACAAGATTTGCGGCGGCGATTGGCATACCTACTGCCCGCCGAGCGCTTTCCCCGCGACGACTTGCCTCCTCTATCGGAATCGCGGCGACGGCACGTTCGAGGATGTCAGCGAGCGTTCAGGAATTACCGCAAAGAAAGGGAGAGCGCTGGGCGTCGCGTTTGCAGACTACGATGGCGACGGCTTCACGGACATTTTTGTCTCCAACGACGGCATGCAGCAGTACCTCTTCCATAACAACGGCGACGGCACTTTTAAGGAGTGCGCGCTTGAATCCGGCGCCGCACTCACCTCCGACGGCAAGGGTCTTTCGGGGATGGGCAGCGTCTTTCAGGATTACGATAACGATGGCCGCCCCGACGTCGTCGTTACGGTCCTGCCGCGCGAGATTTACGGCCTGTATCACAACGATGGTGCGGGCATCTTCAGCTATCAGAGCCTTGAGACCGGCTTGGGCGCACTGACCTCGGGCAGCTCCGGCTGGGGCGTGGGCCTCGAAGATTTCGACAATGACGGCTGGAAGGACCTTTTCGTCGCACAGAGCCACGTGCTGGACAATGTCCAGCAGATTGACGCTTCCTTGCGCTACAAGGAGTTGCCGCTGCTTGCGCTGAATCACAACGGCCGTTTCGAGCGCGCCGATTCCGGCGTGACCACGCCGCTGGCTGCACGCGGTGCAGCCTTTGGCGACATCAACAACGACGGCTGGATCGACGTCCTCATCACGACTCTCGGCGGCCCTCCAGTCCTGCTCCTCAACCGTGGCGGTGGCAATCATTGGCTGTCCATTACTTTGCGGGGAACGCGCAGCAATCGCGATGGGTACGGCGCCCGCGTGCGCGTCAACGGCCAAACTCGCATAGCAACCTCCGCCGGCAGCTACGTGTGTGCCAATGACAAGCGCCTTCACTTCGGCCTGGGCTCCGCTGAGAAAGCCGCGGTCGAAATCCTCTGGCCTTCCGGCGCCAAACAAGTTCTGAAGGATGTTCGCGCCGATCAGTTCCTCGAAGTTCGCGAGCCGGAAACCTCATGATTCAGCTTCTCCTGTTTGCATGGCTTGCAGCGCAAGCCGCAACCTCCGATGCGGCGGCGGACCACATGCGCACAGGCCTGGAGGCGCGCAAGCAGCATCAGGTTGATGCAGAAATCGCAGAGTTTCGCAGAGCTACGGAGCTCGACCCCGGCCTCGCGGATGCCTTCGTAAATCTCGGTGCAGCGTACATGGAGAAACATGACTACGGTTCGGCCATCGCCCCGCTGAAGCGCGCGCTCAAGTTGAGCCCCGACCTTCCGGTCGCTCACCAATTTCTAGGTTACGCGCTTCTGGCCCAGGGCTACGCCGCCGAGGCCATCCCGCATCTCGAGCGGGTCGGCGCACAGGACGCGCTGGGAATCGCGCAAATCGAAACCGGCCAATTGACCGAGGCGGTCGCGAACTTCAATGCCTCGCTCGCTAAACGTCCCGACGACCCTGATTTGCTCTACTATCTCGGTCACGCCAGTGGGCTGCTCTCCAAGAGCGCCATCGATACGCTTCTCGCCGCGCATCCGGACTCCGCGCGCGCGCATCAGGCGCTTGCCGAAAACTACTTTGTCCTGCGCCAAATGCCGCAAGCCGAAAAGGAATATCGGGAAGCGCTGCGCCTGCGCCCCGAACTGCCTGGCCTCCATATGGAGCTTGGTCAGGTGTACGCGAACTCCGCTCAGTGGCCGAAAGCAGAAGCCGAGTTTCGCGCGGAGACCAAGTTGCGGCCAGGCAATGCCGAAGGCGCTTATCGCTTGGGTGCGGCGTTGCTCCAGCAAGGGAAAGCCGCCGAGGCGCTTGAAGAGCTGAAGCGCTCGAATGACCTGAAGCCAGATATGCCGGAAACGCTGTACTCGCTGGGCAAGGCGGCTTCGTTGACCGGCGGTGCTCCGGCCGCTGCGAAAGCATGGGTGAGGGTGATCGAACTCGAGAAGGACACCTCGCTTGCCGCGCAGGCGCATTTCGGACTGGCGGGTCTTTATCGGAAGGAAGGCAAGACCCAGCAAGCGCAACATGAGATGCAAGAGTTTCAGCGTCTCCAGAGCACGATCGGGCCTCCCCGTTCGGAGTAGCGCTTTATGAGACCGTTCGGTTTCATTTATTCTATGCTAAAGTAGCGTATAGCGACCAGTCGGTCGCATCAATTACGCCGATGCGCCCGCAACCCGTGCCTCAACGAGGATCTATGGCTCACGCGCAAACGAAGGACGTTCCGGTAGCACGGCTAATCGGATTTGACGCGAAAGAGATTGCCGATGGACGTGCCGTTGTCACGCTGACCGCCGGACCACAACACGCAAATCCCATGGGAACGCTCCATGGAGGAATTCTTTGCGATATTGCTGACGCCGCGATGGGAATGGCGTTTGCCAGCACGCTCGCGCCCGACGAATCTTTCACAACAATCGAACTAAAGATCAATTTCTTCCGGCCCGTGTGGGAGGCTCACCTCCGAGCCGAGGGTAAAGTGGTGCGACGCGGCAGCACTGTTGGCTACATCGAGTGTGAAATCACGGATGAAGCTGGGCGCCTGATTGCCAAGGCGGCCTCAACTTGCATGGCCCTCAGAGGTGAGCGCGCTAAGGGACGCTAGACTCCCTCCCCATCGGTTACTTAGACGGAAGGCGGACTTCCGTTTCGAGATAGCTGTCGAGATGGGCCTTGACGGCGCGCAACGCATCCTCATTTCGTTCAAGGCGGTAGACCATAACCGCACCCTCGAGCGAAGAAATTATCAGAGTGGCCAGCTTCTTTGCGTCGATTTTGGGGCGGATTTCCCGCGCCTTGATTCCAGCACTGACCATCGAACTGAGGTAGCTGCTCCAGCCACGCAGCGCCTTGCGAGCACGCTCGCGCAGCACTGAATTTCCATCGTCGGTATCGATCGCCGTGTTGAGCAATGGACACCCGCCGGGAATAACTCCGCGCCGTTCGACAAAATTAGCAACCAACTGCTTTAGTCTGTCGACGCTATTCGAGATGGCAGCAAGATCGTGGATCCGTGAGTCAAATGTTTCTCGCCAGGCATAGTCAAAGGCCTCGGCAGCCAGTGCCTCTTTGCTGGAAAAGTGCCGGTAAATCCCGCCCTTTTCAAGACCCGTCGCCCGCATGAGGTCGGACAAGGCCGCCCCGTCGTAGCCTCTCTGGTTGAAAATGGGCGCCGCCTTGCGAATGATTTCCTGCCGCGTCTGCTCGCCTTTGCGCATGAAGCCCCTCAAAACCAGCTATGCGACCAACTGGTCGCTAATTGCATTGTACCAGATACGTTGATGAGACCGATTGGTCTCTTACTGCATCAAAGCAGCCAGGCAACTCCATGAGCGCTGGCGCAACTTCCATTCCTTTTCCGAATGTGGCTGCAACGCGGCCCGCCGTCAACCCGTGGATCATCGCGGTCACCGTCACGCTGGCGACCTTCATGGAACTCCTCGATACCGCCATCGCCAATGTCGCTCTACCCCACATTGCCGGCGGCCTCGCGGTCAGCTATGACGAGAGCACCTGGGTGCTGACGAGCTATCTGGTGTCGAATGCTGTAGTGCTTCCGCTTTCTGCGTGGTTGAGCCGCGTTTTCGGGCGCAAACGCTACTACATGCTTTGTGTCGTCCTCTTTACGTTGAGTTCTCTGCTGTATGGCTTCGCTCCCTCACTGGGCCTGCTCATTTTCTTTCGCGTTCTGCAAGGTGTCGGGGGCGGAGGGCTCGCTCCGGTGGAGCAGGCCATTCTCGTGGACACATTCCCTCCGCAGAAGCGGCCGGCAGCCTTTGCTCTCTACAGCATGGCCATCGTGACTGCCCCGGTGATCGGCCCGCCGCTCGGCGGATGGATCACCGATAACTGGAGCTGGCGGTGGATCTTCTTTATCAACATTCCCATCGGGATTGTGTCTCTGATCCTGACGAACCGGCTCGTCTCCGACCCTCCGGAGTTCACGCGTGAAGTCGAAGCCGCCCGGAAAGGCGGCAAACTTCGCATTGATGGCCTCGGGATTTTTCTTGTGGCCCTCGGCTTTGCGTGCCTGGAAGTGGTTCTCGATCGCGGCCAGACGGAGGATTGGTTCGAGAGCCGCTTCATTGTTTTGTTCTTTTCGATCGCTCTTGTGGCCCTGATTGCGGCCGCGTTTTGGGAGTGGCGCCATCCAGACCCTGTGGTCGAAATTCGTCTGCTCGCAAACCGCAACTTTGCCATTGCGAACGTCTACTATTTCCTTTTTGGCTTTGCTTTGTTCGGGTCGACCGTCCTGATTCCTCAGATGCTCCAAAGCCTGTACGGCTACACCGCTACCGATGCAGGACTCGTTCTTGGACCCGGAGCATTCGTCATCGTGGCTTTGGCTCCGCTGATCGTGAGGATCCTTCCGCGTGTGGGCATCAAGCCGCTGATTTTCACGGGCTACGTCATCTTCGCCATTGCCATGTGGCATTACGCCAGCATTGACCTGGGCACCGACTACAAGCATGTAGCGGTCGCCCGTGCGATCCAGGGACTTGGAATCGCCCCGCTGTTTGTGCCGGTGAGCCAGCTGGCCTATTCGTTCTTGCCAAAGAATAAGAACAACAAAGCTTCGAGTCTCACCAATCTGTTCCGGAACCAGGGGGGAAGCGTTGGTATCGCGTTCGTTACAACCGTTCTTGCGCGACGGACGCAGTACCACCAGTCGGTTCTGGTGGCTCACGCCACTCCATTCCAGCAGCGTTACCAGGAAAAACTCGATGCCTTATCCCGGTATTTTGTGACGCACGGGTTCACGGCCCCGGATGCGGCTTTGCACGCGGAAGCGCAATTGGCGCGAATCATCCAGCAGCAAGCCGCCTTCCTCGGCTTTCTCGATTGTTTCTGGCTGCTGGGCTGCGCTTGCTTGATCGGAGCGCCTTTGGTTTTCTTCACGCGCAAGATCAGGTCGGCTAGTCCTGGCGCCGCACACTAAGGGCCGATCCGTAAGGTCTGAATAAAGGACGTTGCAGAAATGATTTGTGTTGGCAGTTGCCGACGAATCCCTTCATCGGAATCTATCTGTAAGAAGTTCGCGGCCCGAGAGCGCGCGCGGGGTCGCTTAGTCGCGTTGGCTCTGCGGTTGATGACGGTTGGCGGAGCGAGTGCCGAGCTTTCGCCGCGTTTCTTCCAAATCGGCTGTCTCCTTCTCCAGGCGCACGAATGAGTCCAGCGCCTTGCGGCTGTCTTCCTCCCTCCCTAGCCGCCGGTAGACGTGGGACAGAACGTAATAATACGAAGAAGCTCGAGGATTTATGGAAATGGCGCGATGCAGAGCATCGACAGCATCCATCAGCCGTCCCTGGCCCTCCCTCGCTTTTGCCTGCTGGAACCACGCGCCATCAGACTTAGGCTCGAGCTCCCACGCCGCGCGGGCGTAAGCGAGCGCTTTTTCGTAATCACTCTGCCGGTTGTAATAAGCGCTGAGGTTCACATGCGCCGACACGAACTTCCCCTTCCTGGCCTCGTTGATCGCAATGGCTTTCTCATAACTCGCGACAGCTCCCGCCCCATCGCCCAGAGCCTCCTGCGCAAAACCCAGACCATCCAAACTTTCCACGTACAAAGGATCTATACGGAGTGCCGTTTCAAATTCTTTTCGCGCGGCGCTCCAGTTATCCTGGATAGAAAATAGTTTGCCCAAGTTAAAATGCATCTCCGCGGATTGCGGGTTGTACCGGGTTCCTTGCTCGAATTCCGTCTGGGCAGCGTCGTACCTTCCAATAACCATCAGATCCCGTCCAAGAATTTTGTGCGCCTCCGCATTTCGCCTGTCGAGTTCGAGAGATTTCGCGAGCGCCCGAATGGATTCGCCGATCTTCTGCTGGGCGAACAGGCTGTAGCCCAAGGCATACCAACCCCAAGAATTGTTTGGGTGCTCTTTGACATAAGCAGCCAGGAGCGGATCGACCTCCTTGAATCGCCCCGCCCGGATGTAGTCCTCGAATTCGGCGACGCGCTGGGAGTCATCCGAGGTAGCTTCGTCCTTCGAGCGTGCCGCGGCCTTTTCTCTCGCGAAGACGTCACCGGGATTGAGTTCCACTGCCTTTCGATACGCCGCGGAAGCACCCCGGGCATCGCCTTCCTTTTCAAGCACCACTCCCAAAAAATGCTGGGCGTCTGAAGATTCAGGTTGGAGCTCAAGCGCGTGGCGAAATTTGGCGGCGGCTTCGTCCAACTCGCGCTTATCGAGCGCCGCACGGCCTTCCGCGATATCCAAATCGACGTTCTTTTTCCGGTCGTCGGAAGACGCCAATTCGCGACTCTTCTGCAACTCAGCCGCGGCCTCATCCTTTCGTCCTGCCCGCGCCAGAGCCAGCCCAAGCTGATAGTGAGCCCCGGTGCTCTGTGGCTCCAGCCGCACCGCCTCCCGAAGTTCCCCGATGGATTCCTCCACTTTCCCATCGCTGAGAAGTGCCTTACCCAAAGTGAGGCGCGCACTAGCAAAGGTTGGCTCGGTCACGATAACCTTGCGCAACTGATCGATTTCTTTAGCCGGCCCATAGCTCGGGTCTGCTCCGTAGGCCACCGCTAGATTGAACTGCGCTTTCACGAGTCCCGGGGCGAGCGCTACAGCCTTCTGGAGTTCACGCACGGCCTCTCCGCTGTCGGTCGAAATGAGAGCCGTGCCAAGATTCGCGTGCGCGTCCGCATAATCTGGCTGGATGCGTAGAGCCTCACGAAACTCGGCGATTGCTGCTTTATCATCGTTGCCCTGCGCTAGCACCAGCCCTATATTGTTGTGCGCCTCTGCGAAATCCGGGCGCAGCCGTACCGCCTCAAGGAATTCCGCCAGGACTTCCTTGCTGTCTGCACCCTTGCGCCCAAGCAGGAGCCCCAGCATATTGTGTGCTTCTGCGCGGTCCTGCTTCGCAGCCAACGCTCCGCGAATACCTGCGATTGCTGTATCCCAATCGGGCGTCGGACCAGACGACGCGGAGATATTGAGCCCGGCCTCGAATTGCGCCAGCGCTTTATCGAGATCGCCCGCGCGGAGATAAACAGTTCCGAGGTCGATGTATATGGCGGGGAAGGATGGGAAAAGCGCGATCGCGCGTTGCAGGTTCCGTCGTGCGCTCTCTAGTTGACCCGTTTCCCGCAGAGCGGTTCCCAGAAAGGCGTAGCTAGCGCCCGCAGCCGGATCAAGTCGAACAGCCTCTTGCAGCTCGGATATGCCTTTGGTTTTCGAGCCGCTATACCACAGCGCAACGCCAAGATTGTAGTGGGCGTCCGAAAGATCCGGCCGGAGCGCGACGGCCCGCTCCGAGTGGACCAATGCTGAAGGTAAGTCTCCCTGCTGACCCAATATAAAACCGAGCAGATTCTGCGCTTCGGCGTGACTATCATCTTTGGTTAGGGCTTCGCCCAGCAGCCCTTCGGCTTCTTTCAAGTCCCCTCGCGCCGCAGCTTGCTGTCCACGCTTGTAGAGGTCGTCCGCTGGACTTGCCGCAGGCTGAGGCGGCTTACGCAGTGACGCGGCCTGCTGTTTCAATGCCAGGCCTAGGGCGTAATAGCCTTCTCGGAACTCTGGATCGATGCGCACCGCGTTCTCGAACGTCGCAATTGCTCCGCGAAGATCTCCGCTCTGCTGCAAAGTCTGGCCGAGCAGGTACTCAACATTGACATTGTTTGGCTCGCGCTCCGCCACCAGCCGCAGATGCACAAGCGCTCCTTTGGCGTCCCCTTTTTCCCGAAGAGCCACGGCGAGGTTCACACGCGCAGCAGCGTTCTTGGGCTCAAGCACCAGGGCTTTGCGAAACACCTCAACCGCTTCGGCCAACTCGCCATTCTTGGCTAATGCCGATCCCAGGTTTGCGTAAGCCCGCGCGTATTTCGGGTCAAGTGAGATGGCTTTGCGAAATTCAGCGGCGGCGCCGGGAAAATCGCCCTTCTCCAATGTAGCAACGCCCAGCCAGTTATGTGCTTCGGCAGAGGCGGGGCCCAACTTCACCGCACGCTGAAAGGCTTCTAGGGCGTGCGGGTAATCATTCCGGTCCCAATACGCCAGGCCGAGCGCGACGTAGAGTTTGGGGCTGTTAGGATGTTGCTTTAACTCGCCCTCAATCTGACTGAGCGATACCGGATGATTCTCGTTTAATGCCGGAGGATTCCCGCTCACCTGTGCCCGGCCAGGCAGTATCGAACCCACGACGAAAACGGCAAGGCCCAGGATTCGAGTCGCTTTCGCCCGACTGTTTATTAATCCGGGTCCCACCGTCCCGGCGGCGAAGGAGAGGTGGACTCGTCCGTTTGGAGAGATTTCGCTCTGTATAATCTTTCCCATTCGCGTTAACGACCGAGCCACGTAGTTGTTCGCGGAAAGACGCCTTTCGAGGTTGTTTTCCCCGTCGGAAAAGGTGCGCACCCTTGGTCAGATCGCTCCAGGCCTCGTATCATAACTTACGAAGGTGTCGACCCCGAGTAAACGTTTACCACATCATACGCAGTCCAGCAAGCCACCTTCACTGGACCGGTTCGACCGCTTTCAACATTTGGCCAGCCTTAACGTTCTCGAATCTCTGGATAGCGCCGGAGGGCCAGCGGATTTCGACCAGCTTCGCAGTGGAATCGCCGCCAAGACCCGCGATCAGCCGCTTGTCGCTGGCCGAAAGGTACCCGACGGCCGTATTGACGGTGAAATACTGAGCCAATCCAGAGGCGGACACCACTTTAACGCGGCATCCTATCCCGTCACGGTTCGATTTCTTGCCAATGGTCTGTATCCCCAGCCAGTTTCTGCGATTGCCACCGTCATTTCGCAGCACGTAAGCCTTTTGATTCACGTTACTGACCACGATGTCGACATCACCGTTGTTGTCGATATCGCCGAACGCCGCGCCCCGGCCGGCCCATTCTTTTTGAAAAACGGCGCCGGGAAGTACTCTTACAAAATGGCCGGACTCATTTTTTAGCAGCAACGGCGGCTCGAGGTACTTCAAATTGGGCGAGGTTTGCTCGATGGTATCCATCACGTGTCCCTGCGCAACGAAGAGATCCTTCCAGCCATCATTATCGTAGTCGAACAGGTGCGTGCTCCAGCCGGAAAAGGCGATAGTCGCGGCGCCCAAACCCGACTGATTCGTGACATCGCGAAAGGTGCCATCGCCATTGTTGTGAAAAAGGAGATAGCGCTGGTTGGAAAGATCGGTGACGACAATATCCGGGCGGCCGTCATTGTCGAAATCGCTGAAGTCCGCGCCCATGCCTGCAAACGTTTTGCCGTCCTCGTTATAGCCGACGCCTGCGAGCAGGCCGACTTCGGTGAACGTGCCGTTTCCGTTGTTGTGGTACAAGAAACTCTGCACGGAATCGTTGGCGACAAAGATGTCCGTGAACCCGTCGCCGTCATAATCCGCGAAAGACACGCCCAATCCTTTGCCCTGGGGATTAGCGATTCCGGCCTTAGCAGAGACGTCGGTAAAGGTTCCGTCGCCATTGTTGTGATACAGGATGTTGGTGACGCCCGCAAAATTGTCAGGGTGACAGTAGGCGCGGAAGCCGGCTTTTTGTTCGCCGCAATAGCGATTGTTTCGGAAGGTCCAATCCACATATCGGGTCACGAAGAGGTCGAGCTTACCGTCGTTGTCGTAATCGAAAAACCCCGCGCTGGCGCTCCATCCGCCGGCAGCAACTCCGGCCTGCTTCGTTACATCGGTGAACGTTCCGTCTCCGTTGTTGTGGTAGAGCGTGTTGCCGCCGTAGCCGGTCACGTAAATATCTTGGAAGCCGTCATTGTCATAATCGCCTACGGCTACGCCCATTGCGTAGTAGTTCTGCGGCATTCCGGTGAGTCCGGCCTTTTCCGTCACATCCGTGAATGTGCCGTCGGCGTTCTGGTGATAGAGCCGGTTCCAGAACCGGCGATCAGACTTATCCGGCAGTTTGCCATCCGGCATGGGATCGTCGATCTTCGCGCCGTTCGTGAAGAAGATATCGAGCCGCCCGTCGTTGTCATAGTCGAGGAGGGCTACTCCTCCTCCCATGGTTTCCAACAGGTACTTGTTGGAAGTCACCGAGCTCTCGTGCTTGAAATCGACTCTGCTGGCCTGGGTGATGTCGGTGAACTGCACCTCGGGAGCGATTGCTGCACCCATCAAGCAGAAGAAAGATCCGTAGGCCATGATCTTGCGGCGCGCTGGGCAGCGTCTCCGCATGATTACCTGTCCCGGAATCTCCGGCTGCTGAGTATTCCCTTTGCATCTTGGAAGACGCAGAGACGATTGGCTGGCAAACTCTCGCATCTCTGCTTGAGGCTGGAAGGCCAACCGATCTTGATATTGTCTGTGCAGGTGGCGCGACGCAAACCGAAGTGCAGGCGGCAGGCAGGGGCCGCGTTCTGGAGGCTATTTTCCACTTCGGAATACCCGTGCGATCTCATGGTTAGGCTGCCCAAGGCCCGGTATGATAGCGCACGACCGCGATAGTGCCGAAGCAAATCCTCCGCGCTTCGTTTTGCCCTATTTTGCCTCACGTCGGCGGGGACTTCGCAGCTTCGGTAACAGCCAGTTCTTCCTCTTTCAAGTTCTAGGACTCCTCAAAGGGAGCGCCTAACTCGAGCGCGCCTACGCTTACCCGGAAGGCGTTCTCTAGGTTTCTTCTGAGCGTTCAAAAAAGTTTCTTTGTAGGTGCAAAAAATCTTCTTGACTTCGGCTTTTAAGCGTAGTACGAAAGCACTAGTTTTGGGAAAACGTTTACCGGGGTAACGTGAATTCTGCGTGAAAAATGGTCGAAATGCATCTGGAACGGAAAATTGCGGGGGCTCAGCTACCGGTTCCAAACCGCGGTTTTAGCAGGTTTTGCTCCAACCGAGTAGCCTTCCGAAATCAAATTTCAGAAGCGTTCCACAGCACACCGAGTAGCTTTCACGCGGGATTAAGGCTAAGCGCTTAAGTCTTTGGGGAGGGTGTGAAGATGAAGCGGACATTAGCGGTTGGCGTGTTCTTGTTCTGCGTTTTTGTTGCGCTCAGCGGACAGAGCCTGTACGCCCAGCAGGCCGACCGGGCTGTGATTACAGGCATCGTCACCGACGCATCCGGATCAGCGGTCCCCGATGCGAAAGTCACGATAACCAGCCAAGAGACCGGCACGAAAACGGTGGTGGGCACGAACAGTGCCGGCAACTACAGCACGCCACCCCTCACTCTCGGTACCTATACGGTCGAGGTCGAAAAAGACGGCTTCAAACTCTCCGCCAATCGTGGGATCGTGCTGACCGGCGCGCAGACCTACCGTCAGGATGTGCAACTCCAACTGGGTTCGGTGACTCAGTCCGTCACGGTCGAGGGCGGCGCAGAGCAGATTAACACCGAGAATGCGACGGTGTCGCACACGATTGGCGAGACCTACTACCGCGATCTTCCAGCAGTGATGGGATCCGACATCCGCTTGGCCGAGTCCCTGCTGCAACTACAGCCCGGATTTGTGCCCATGCAGCCGAACGGCGACGCCATTTTCCGCGGCAGCCAGTTTACCTCCCGGATTAACGGCGGGCAGACGATGGCCACCGAAAATTGGTTTGACGGCGCGGCCTTCGGTTATGCGGAAGGTCACCAGGGGACGCAGGAAAGCTCCGTGCCATATACCTCTGTGCAAGAAATGACGGTCGTCGAGAACACCTTTTCCGCGCAGTATGGGCACACCAGCGGTGGTTTTATCACCTATACGACGAAGTCTGGCACAGACCAGTTTCACGGGAATGTATACAATTTCTTTACAAACGATAAGCTGGACGCGGGGAATTTTTTCTTTGCCGGCATACCAACAATCCCCAATAAGAAACTTCCTTTGACCCAGGACAACTGGGGGGCCGCCGTGGGCGGGCCGGTTCCGAAGATTACCAAGTGGGGCAAGACGTTCTGGTTCATCAACGTGGACGGCCTCGACTACCACAGCACGGTCAACACCGGATTCGTAAACACGCTTCCAACACCCCTCCAGCGGCAGGGCGACTTCAGCGAATTTCTGAACACAGCCGTGATCGCCGGGCATGATGCGTTGGGGCGGCCTATCTATCAAGGTGAAATCTTTAACCCAGCCACCACACGCGTAGTCAACGGCGTACCCGTTCGGGACGGCTATGGATTCAACACCACGACGGGTCTGCCAATTCCCGGCCAAGCCAATGTGATTCCCGCGAACGACCCGCTGCGGAGTTCGCTGGCTGCCTTTGCGATTCCCAACATTCCGGCACTTGACCGCAACCAGCTGAAACAGAACGGCTTTGGCGGCAACTCGGACGACAACAACAAGATCAACGTCAGAACTTGGCTTTTCCGAATAGATCACACATTTAACAGTAAGTTCTCCATCAGCAACACCTACTATCAGAACAACCGGCCTCGCACTGCGCACTGCGGCGGGCCGCAGGGCTGCACCACGGCGCATAACGGACAAACGGATTCTGCCGCGAACGATACGTATATCGGCCAGGGCTTCTTCCAGCGCATCACCAACCATTTCGAGCACCTGCAGATGAACTGGGTGATCAAGCCCAACCTCTTCAATCACACCACGGTGGCCTATGACCGCTGGCATATGACTGGCAACCAGTTAGCTGGAGGAGTGGGTTGGAATAAGAAGCTCGGACTTGGACTCCCAGACCAACCTGTTTTCGACGCCGCCGGCTTTCCTCAACTCAACTTCAATGGCCCGAATGGCTACACGCACTACGGGACGCCTTGGGCGAGCGGAGGGAGCGACATTAACAATCGTTACCAATTTCTTGACGACATCACTTGGATTAAAGGCAAGCACACGATCAAGGCCGGAATCGAATACCGCTACATGACCTTCCCGCAAACCGGCTGGGCTGTAAACACTGGCGGCAACTTTAATTTCGATTCCCACGAAACTGCCGGCTACGACGCGTCGGGGGCTAACTTGAGCACGGCGACCGGGAACGAGTTCGCGTCCTTCATGTTGGGCCAGGTGGATAGCGCTAATTTCTCCGCGCCGTTCAATTACATGCCCAAGATGAAGTACTCCTCTCCCTGGATCAACGACGACTTCAAGTTGACGCCGAAGCTGACGTTGAGCTTTGGTCTGCGCTTCGACTGGCAAGGGGGCCTTTATGAGCAACACGGCCGATTTTCGACGTTTGATCCGACAGCCCCCAACCCCGTCGGTCACCTTGGGGCCACGATATTTAACTCTTCCAAGGCAAACGGCAACAGCAGTTGGTCGACCGGACCCAGGTTTGGATTTGCCTATAACTTAAAAGAAAAAACTGTGATCCGTGGTGGATACGGAATCTACTATGCTGGCGCCCAGGCCGACTCTTGGGATCCCTACCCGGTGGATGGTTACCAAACCAACCCCACCGCACCAAATAACACCAATGGGAGATTCCCGGCGTTCTATTTCAACGGGAACCAACCTTGCCCAGCTCAGGTGACAGCGCAAACTGTTTCTTGCGGGTGGCCGGCGGGTTCCATTGTCCTCCCGCCCCAACTGCGGGCCGACGTAGCGAACAACGGAAACCCTGTGGGCGTCGATCCCAAGACGTATACGATGCCCCGGTATCAGAACTGGTCGGTTTCGTTCCAGCGCCAATTGTCGCAGAACATGGCCATCGACATCGCCTACGTGGGCAACCACGGGACGCGCCTTATTGATGGTCGTAGCTCCGTGGGAGTTTATGACAACATGAACCCTGGCAGCGTACTCTCCCTAGGCAGTACGGTCCTCGGGGCCCTCTTCAACAACGGTGTGCCTGACGCGACAGCAGCCGCCGCTGGATTTACGACTCCCCCTTACCCTGGGTTCACCGGAACAGTGGCCCAGTCTTTGAGATCGTGGCCACAGTACCACCAGATTAACTGGCGCTATTTCCCCGATGGTAAGAGCCACTACAACGCCCTCCAAGTCAGTTTTGACCGGCGTATGAGCAATGGCTTGCAATTCCGTGTCGCTTATACGTATTCCAGACTCATGAACAATGGCTCGGAAACCGGCCTGGGATCCGGCGGACCTCCCGTTCAGAATCCCAGTGATATGCGCAATCTCTACACGGTCAGTTCCGACGACGTGCCACAGATTCTTTCGTTTGGTTGGGTCTACCAGTTGCCGTTCGGGAGAGGCAAGTGGATCGGAGGAAACTCGCCGGGATTTGTTAACAAGGTCATCGGCAATTGGCAAATCTCGGCAACGCAGACCTACCAATCCGGGAGGCCGCTGTCTATCACCACAGATAACGGTACGCTTGGCGGGTTCCTCTTCAACTACAATAAGTTCCCCAATAAAGTTGGGAGCGGACTGACAGGAACCTTTAGCGATCCCAACTCCAAAACCAACGGCACTTATCTCAACCAGTCGGGATGGGCCGACCCTGGCACGCTCGCCTTTGGGAACGCGCCCAGGGAAGATGAAAATGTACGCGGCTTTAAGTACTTCAACGAAGACTTCTCGATTTATAAGGACACCTACTTCGGCGAACGCCGGTACGTGCGGTTCCAAGCCGATGGAGGCAACATCTTCAACCGTGTTTTCTTCTGCCCAGTGGACACGTTCTGGCTGCCGAATAATGGCAACAGCAACTTTGGACGTACAGGCAGCCAGTGCAATATCCCGAGGCGATTCCAGCTAGGCCTACAAGTCTTCTTCTAGGCTTGAACCCGATCTAACTGCGGTGTGGATGGTCCGCGAGGTGCGGACCATCCATCCGGTTTCTCCGTGAATTCCGACCACACCCTCCCCTATGTTTTTCATAAGTGTTGATTCTGAAGGTAGTTAAAGTCCTTTGTTTTGATACACTTTTACAAGTGTTGATTTTAAAGATAGTTAGACGTCTTCCCTTTTAGTCGATTTCCACAGGTAATCGATTCTGGGTCAGTCCGAGGCGCGCGGTTTCGCAAAATTGATCGGGTGCGCAGCGCTAAGGAAGCAGGGCTCTGAAGGTACGACCGAGCACCGGTCTGCAACAAAAAGGAAGACTTGAATTGTAAGGGGTCTCCCGATAGGACAGGCGCACTTCTGAACGAGGAGAGTATACCAGAGTGACAACTAGAATGTCGATAGAAATCTAACATAGGCTGCGAGGAAATCGGTTAGCGGGAAGCGCCAGAACGGCCGAAGCTTCTATCGCTTGCCAAATTTCTCTCCCCGAATGATGCCGTGGCCCTCTTGCACGACGAGAAGTTGGTTGGCGTCGACGTTCTTGAACGATTCCACGAGACCCAAAGGCCAGCGGACCTCAACCAAGTCCGCCTGCCTGGCCTGCCCGAGCCCAAAATGCAGGCGAAAGTCATTTTGCGACATGTAACTAGAGCCGCTCATTACCTCATTCATTTGAGAATGCTTGCCAGTAACCACTCGCACGCGGGCGCCAACGGCACTGCGATTGGACTTGGTACCGACACACTTGACCTTCAGCCAGTTGTTCCTTGAGCGACAATCATTGCGCAGCAGCGAGGGAGGCTCATTCATATTGATAACCGCGACATCCACGTCTCCGTCGTTGTCGAAGTCCCCGAATGCGGTGCCTCGGCTGCTGTGCGGCTGAGTTACGTCAGGTCCGGCGCTTGAGGTAACGTCCACAAAACTCCCATTCCCGAGGTTTTTGTAAATAATCTTTGTCTGCTTGAATGTGACGTGCAACCTCTTCGTGTCCACGTCAGGGAAGACATGGCCGTTGGACATGAATATATCCGGCCAGCCGTCGTTGTCGAAATCGAAAAGGCCTACTCCCCATCCGAGATACTTCGTGTTCACGCCCAACCCGGCCTGATAGACCGCGTCGTAAAAAGTGCCGTCGCCGTTGTTATGGTATAGATTCGCGGTCTGGTCGGAGTAGTTTGTCTTGACGATGTCGAGCCAGCCGTCGCAGTCGTAGTCGCCGATTCCCACGCCCATCCCGCCCTGCGCCGTTCCGTTCTCATTGACCGCGCAACCGATCTCGGTGCCGATCTCTTCGAACGTGCCATCATGATTGTTGTGGTAGAAACGGCTGGGGACGGAGTCGCATGCTACGTAAATGTCGGGCCAGCCATCGTTGTCAAAGTCCGCCGCGCACACGCCAAGTCCGTAAGAGCCCACCGGAATCCATTGCTCGTTGATAGATGTCGGCGCCGCCAAGCCGCGCGGGATCGACACACCGGATCGCTCGGAAACGTCCTCAAACGTTCCATCGCCGCGATTGTGGTACAGGATGTTCGTCCCGCCGCTGAGCCCTTGCGGCCCGCACCCGACGGACAGCCCGTAATACCTGCAGTACTGGTTCTGGCCGGGTTGAGGCGCCACGCCGGGATCGAAATTCACATAGTTGGCGACGAACAGGTCGAGGTGGCCGTCACGGTCGTAGTCCACAAAACTGCAACCTGTGTTCCATCGCGGAGTTGGACCGTTCTGCATTAGGCCGGCCTTTTCCGTCACATCCGTGAAGGTCCCATCTCCATTGTTGTGGTAAAGGACGATTCCACCCCAATAGGTCACGACTAGATCGTCGTATCCGTCGTTGTCGTAATCTCCAACGCAGCACCCCTGCCCCCACCCCGATCGAAGTAGTCCTGCTTTCTCCGTTACGTCGGTAAAGGAGCCGTCGCGGTTATTGTGAAACAAGAAGTTGGCCGGCTGTTGCAGCGGCGAGATGCCTTCAAATCTCGTGCCGTTGACCATGAAGATGTCTAGCCAGCCATCGTTGTCGTAGTCGAAGAGAGCGACGCCACAGCCGGTTTCCTCGAGCAGCCAGCGCTTGTGCGTGACGCCGCCAAAAACGTTGATTGCTCCGCCCAAACCAGCCTGAGCGGCAATATCTGTGAAATGAAATCCCGCCAGATGGTCAGGACTGCTCTTGGGTTTCTGGCTGGCAGGGGATATCGGCGATCTTTGAAGTGCCGCTGCGTCACGCAGTCCCGTCAGCAGCACAGACGCGGGTACTACCGAGCCCAACCACCCAAGTTGACGCAGAAAGTCCCGTCGCGATCCTGAAAGGTTGGTGCGTCGATGAAGGCTCATGCGAGCATCAGTCAGGTAACAGCAGTCGGAGCTTCAAGTCGGTTTGCGAGCTGCGTTCTGTTTCCAGCTTGCGCGACTCGGCAAACTGATGATCTGACTCGGCGGTTTTGCCGAGGCGACGAAGCAACAGGCCGAACTGATAGTGGGCTTGCACGGACCCGGGATCGAGCACGATGGCGCGCTCGAGATCCTGTTGGGCTTCGTCATAGGCGTGCCGTCTCACGAGTATGCTCCCCAGCTTGACATAGGAAGGCGCATGCTGGGGATGACTTTTGAGCAGGTCGCGAAACACGGCGACCGCCAGATCGTCCTGGCCAAGGGCATCATAGGTAAGGCCCAGGTAATAGGAAGCGGCCACCTGCTCCGGCTGCGTTTGCAGGCTTTGTTTGAGCGAGGACTCGGCCTCAGCATACTTGCCCTGCAGATAGTTCACTGCCCCGATCGCGTACTTCAGGACGGCATCCTGCGGATGCTTTTGAAGAAGCGCCGCGAAAAGCGACGCTGCCTTGGGGAGGTTGCCTTGCGCGACGTTAGCAGAAGCCAAGACATAGACGTACGGGTCCCGATCCGGTTTCAGGTCGACGGCCTTTGTGAGCGCCGGCAAGGCATCCTCCAACAGATTTCGCTGCAGGCACACCTTCCCGAACTGGAATAGGATTTCAGGATCTTCCGGATCGTGTTGTTTCGCAGCGATCAGGTGCGCCAACGCCTTCTCCGTGTCTCCCTGCCGCTCCGCAATCTCAGCGAGGCTTTGCTCGCAGGCCGCGCAGGCGGGGTTCAAGGAGAGCGCCCGCTTAAAGTTCTGCTCTGCGCGGTCCAGAACGCCCAGCGACAGGTAGCCTTTTCCGAGCTTAAAGGCGAGCGCGGGAGAGGGATGCGCAGCAATCTTTGCTTCTTCAGCGTCGAAAACCTGTTGGGCTTCAACGTTCATTCCGAACATCGCTAAAGTATCGCCAAACTCCAAGGACGATTCGTCGGACGCCGCCGGCAACTGCTGCCAGGTGCGAAGAAGCGCTCTTAGCTCGTCCTTTTTTCCAAGCGCCCCATAGTCCGTTGCGAGCAACAGGATGCCGTCATCGGACTGGCTCAGCTGACGGGCGATCGGGCCTGCCTCGACCAGGGACTGCTTGTAGTTATGGAGGGATGCTTCAAGCTTGGCCAACTCAAACCGCGCGTTGAAATTGCCGGGATCGAGTCGCAGGGCTTCCTGGAAGCTCTTCCGCGCCAAATCGGGTTTACCCTGAAACGCATAGGCGTTCCCCAGTGTGGTTCGAGCACCTACCAAGTGAGGATTAAGCGCAAGGGCTTGGGTCAGAAAACTCGTGCTCTCTGTATATTTGCCTTCTTGCAGTCGAATCGTACCCAGCAGCGCCAAACCCAGCGGTCGCGTCGTCGGATTTCCCAGGGCCTGGCGCGCTTCGGCTTCCGCCTGCTCCATTTGTCCCTGGCTCAGCAGGCGCGTCGCGGTCTCAATATGGTTGAGTTGCGCCAAGCTGACGCTCGGCGAGATTAGAAGTATGAGACAGAGCTTGTACCAGCTGCGTGCGGGGCCAACGCGGCAAGCGGAGTGCTGAAGTAACGCTGCGCGCTCACCAAAATTGCGCATGTTACCGGATGATAGCAAGCCCCCATGGCAGGGGCAACGCCCGAGACTTCTTGAAACGCACGCGCGCACGATAGAATTGTGGGCGTTCGCCCGGCGGTGTAAATTCGTTCGCCGACGAGGCGGACAGCTGTTCCGCTGAAGGCGTGCAGCTACCAGAGGAGCTCCACAGCTTAATGTTCAAAAGAAGAGCGCCGCACATCCGCTCACGCCGTGCCTTCCTGAAGCGTTTGCCCGCTGCGCTCGCCGTGGGCTATCTGCCGCGCGTCCCCTGGTCACTTTTCCCCGCAACGGCTCAAGGCGATGGCAAGTTCCCGTTTGAACTTGTGCCCCCAGCAGTGAGCGGGATTACCTGGGTACACAACAACGGGCGTTCGCCGGAGATGTACCTGCCGGAAACCGTGGGCGCCGGGTGTGCGTTCATCGATTATGACAACGACGGCTGGATGGACCTTTACCTGGTCAACAGCGGCAAGTGCGATTTCTTCGACCCCCAGCCACCTCTCCGCAACGCGCTTTACAAGAACAACCGCGACGGAACATTCACGGAGGTGACCGAACAGGCTGGAGTCCCCGGCGGCGGGTATGGGATGGGCGTCGCGGTCGGCGATTACGACGGCGACGGCCTGCCGGACCTCCTCGTGACGCAGTACAACGGCGTCATCCTCTACCACAACAATGGCGACGGCACGTTCACCGACGTGACCCGGAAAGCTGGCCTGCCCACCAAGGGCTGGGCATCGAGTGCAGTCTGGTTTGACTACGACAACGACGGAAAACTCGACCTGTTTATCTGCCGGTTTGTGGATTTCGACAAGTCCAAGAACAAGTTCTGCGGCAACCGTCAGACCGGCGACCGCTACTACTGTATTCCGCGCGTCTACGACCCTATGCCGAGTTGGTTGTTCCACAACAATGGCGACGGTACTTTTACGGATGTCAGCCAGGAGTCTGGCATCTCGAAGTCCTTAGGCAAGGCCTGGGGAGTCGTGGCCTGCGACATCAATAATGATGGGCGGATGGATCTATTCGTCGCTAATGACACGGTGGAGAATTTCCTGTTTGTCAATCGTGGCCACGGGAAGTTCGAGGAGATAGGCCTGCAGGCCAACGTCGGCTACAGCACCGAGGGGCGGGCGCGGTCCGGGATGGGGGTGGACTCCGCGGACTACGACCAGGACGGCTGGATGGACCTGTTCGTCACCAACGTGGACCAGGAAATGTATTCGCTCTACCACAACAATCACGACGAGACCTTTGACGATATGGCCGTCCCTTATGGCATCGGCAAGGTCACGCGGCTGATGAGCGGGTGGGGCGTGAAATTTTTCGATTACGACAACGACGGCACCCTCGACCTCTTCCTTGCCAATGGCCACCCGGACGACAAAATACAGGAGCATTCCAGCCAGGTGGAATATCGCGAGCCCCTGTTGCTCTTTCACGGCACGGGCCGAGGATTCGAGAACGTGACCGCCGCCAGCGGCCCCGAATTCTCAAAGCCTTATGCCGCGCGCGGTATGGCCATTGGCGATTTCAATAACGACGGCGCCGTGGATGTGCTGGTCGCAATTAACAACGGGCCGCCCCTGCTGCTCAAGAATCAGGTAGGCCGGCTAAACCATTGGCTGGGCGTCAAGTTGGTCGCGAAGCGAACGAATCCCGACGCCGTGGGGGCGCTGATTACCTGGCAGGCCGGAGACCTGAAGCGGTCCCACTTCAAGACGGGAGCGGGAAGTTATCTGGCCTCTCACGATCCGCGCGTAGTGTTGGGCATCGGCAAGCGCACCCAGATTGACTGGGTCGAGGTCAAGTGGCCGCTGCCGAGCGGGCGTGTGGAACGCTTCACCGACCTCCCCATCGATCAATACGTCACTCTCGTGGAAGGGCTGGGGCAGCCGCCGCGAAAGCCTTGATCCGTTTCTTGCTGCGGCATCTGACGGGCTGCCGTATTTCTCCATTGCCCACGATTCATCAGCCCGGGAAAAAGGAACAAGTGTAAGATGGTCGCCGTTATCCTGACCAAAACCGGAGGTTTCGCCGACGCAATTTCGGCGCTCTAACCCTTGGCTATGGACAAAAGAAACTTCATCAAAATCCTCTCTGCGGTGATGGCTGGTCCCGTCGTCTCCCCACTCTTCGCCCGGCTGCCGGCGTCTAAACTTACAAACTGGGCGGGCAATTTCGAATACAGCACCGAAAGTCTGTACCCGGCCAACTCGGTTGAACAGGTCCGCGAGTTTGTTAAAACGCAAAACAAACTAAAGGTCCTCGGCACGCGCCACTGCTTCAACAAGATAGCCGACAGCACAAGTCATCTCCTCTCCTTGAAAGCGATGGACGAGGTAGTTGCGTTGGATCCTGATGCGCATACCGTGACCGTTGCTGCGGGCATGACCTACGGCCAGTTGTCCCCGTATCTTCATAGCAAGGACTTTGCGCTACACAACCTCGCTTCGTTGCCCCATATTTCTGTCGCGGGATCCTGCAGCACCGCCACGCACGGTTCCGGAGACAAGAATGGCAACCTTGCGACCGCGGTTTCTGGTTTGGAAATCGTCACCGCTGACGGTGACGTGATTAAACTCTTCCGTCAGAAAGACGGCGAGAAATTCTCCGGGGCTGTTGTTGGGCTTGGTGCGCTTGGTGTAATTACAAAGGTCACTCTCGATATTCAGCCGACCTTCCTGATGCGGCAGTACGTATACGAAAACCTGCCACTGGATCAAGTGAAGGACCACTTTGAAGCTATCGAATCAAGCGCGTACAGCGTCAGCCTGTTCACCGACTGGCAAAAGCGGCGTTTCAACGAAGTGTGGATAAAAACCCGCATCGAAAAAGGCCAGGCATTCAACGCAACGCCTGAATTTTTCGGGGCGAAACCTGCCACCAGGAATCTTCACCCCATTGCTGAGCTCTCCGCCGAAAACTGTACGGAGCAGATGGGCGTGCCCGGCCCTTGGTACGAGCGGTTGCCGCACTTTCGCATTGGCTTCACCCCAAGTGCCGGCAAGGAGTTGCAGTCGGAGTACTTCGTTCCCCGCCAGCATGCCGTGGAAGCGATACTCGCGGTGGAACGGCTGCGCGACCAGGTCAGTCCGCACTTGTTGATTTCGGAAATCCGCACGATTGCCGCCGACGATCTTTGGATGAGTCCCTGTTACAAGCAGCCGTGCGTCACGATTCACTTTACGTGGAAACAAGACTGGCCTGCGGTCAGGAAACTCCTGCCCGTAATTGAAAAAGAACTGGCTCCATTCAAGGCCCGGCCGCACTGGGGAAAGCTATTCACCACGCCTCCCGCAGAACTGAAATCCATTTACGAAAAGTTGCCTGCCTTCATTGAACTGTGCAAGACCTACGACCCCCAGGGCAAATTCCGCAATGAATTCCTGAACACAAATATTTTTAGCAGCTAAGCCTCGGGGCTTAGGTGTGAAGTTGAACGTGCCTTTTAGCGGATGCGTAGAACGATTCTGATTTGCTTTACATCTTTCGCCGTCAAAATTACGACACTTCATGACCCCTCCACTAGAAACGCCTCGCCTGCTCCTGCGCCCATTGGAACTTGCCGACGCCGCGCAAGTCCAACTACTCTTCCCCCATTGGGAAATCGTGCGCCATCTCGCGGGTCAGGTGCCCTGGCCCTACCCCGCCGATGCCGCCTACCTCTATATTCGCGACATTGCGCTCCCGGCAGTCCAGCGCGGCGAAGCCTGGCACTGGACTCTCCGCCTGAAGTCCAATCCCGGCCAACTCGTCGGCAGCATCGATCTCCGCAAAAAAGAGAACGACAATCGCGGTTTCTGGCTCGGCCTCCCCTGGCAACGCCAAGGCCTGATGACCGAGGCTTGCGACGCCGTCACCGATTTTTGGTTTAATACGCTCCATTTCCCGGTTCTCCGCGCTCCCAAAGCCATCGCCAACGTCGCCTCCCGCCCATCTCCGAAAAGCAGGGCATGCGCCTGGTCGCCACCGAAGACCGCGACTACGTCTCCGGCCGCTTACCCTCCGAAATCTGGGAAATCACCGCCGAGGAGTGGCTCGCCCGCAAACGCTAAGTCCTTATTTTGCTGTCAAAATTCCTGACGCTTCCTGCGTTTTGCTTTCATCTAATGTTCGCGTATCATTAAGGATTGCTTCGCGACCTAGCGACGCGGCTGTAGTGGTCGGGCTCCTGCCTGGCCTGCCGTGCAGACCGGACGCGATAGAATGGAGCCTCATGAAACCCGGTATTCACCCCGACTATCATCCCGTAACGGTGCATTGCGCCTGCGGCAACACCTTTCAGACTCGCTCGACCATGAAGGGCGAGATGCTGCGCGTCGAAATCTGCTCGAGCTGCCATCCTTTCTTCACCGGCAAGCAAAAACTCGTGGACACCGCGGGTCGCGTCGAGCGCTTCCAAAAGAAATACGCAGACGCCGCTGCCAAATCCACCGCCGCCAAAAAGTAAGAATCTTCGTAGGGGCGCAGCACTGCTGCGCCGCTTCAACTACAAGATTCTTCAACACTAGATTTCTCTTCTCTGTGTCCTCTGCGCCCTCTGTGTTAAATTCTTCTTCATAGTGGCCGCGCAATCCCGCATGTTTGAAAATCCGCTCCCCGGCGAGCTAGTCGAAACCGCTCTTCCCCGCGTAACCCTTCGCAACGCCTGGGCGCATCCCTACGACTCCGCCATCGCCGCCGCGCGCACCTGCTACGCCCCGCGCCTGATCGGTCCCGAAGAAATCACCGACAAGCAGCGCCTCAACATCGGCGCCGCCACGTTCTACAGCGGCCATCACACGGTCTACCAGCACGCGCACTTCGAGTTCGGCCTCGAGAACGTGAGCCGGCAGTTCGTGTGGTCGTTCCTGCATTCCCATCCGTTCTACAACTCGGAGCAGTCCAGCCAGCGCTTCGTCCGCCTGGACGAGATTTCGGCCTTCGTTCCCGAGGGATTGGAGCCGACGGCCCGGCAGGTCTACGAAGAGGGAATCGCCGCCGCGTGGGCGGCGTACCGGACGCTCTCGCAGATCCTCAAGGAAGATACGAACCGAATCCTGTCGGACCTTCGCCACCTGGGACCGAACGCCTCCGAGAAGCGCCGGAAGAAGGTGGCGCGGGAGGCGGAAAAGAAGGCCATCGAGCTCGCGCGTTACGTGATCCCGGTGGCGGCTTTCACGTCGATGGTCCACACGGTGTCCGGGATCGTGCTCCACCGGCTCCACCGCATGATGCGGACGGGAGACGCCCCCACCGAGAGCGTGCGCGTGGTGTCGGCGATGGTGGCCAAGGTCAAGGAGCTGGATCCCGGCTTCTTCGAACGGGTGGGCGGTGACCCGCTGGGCGAAGACGAGATCGTCGAGGTGCGGATGCCGAGGCCGACCGCCGGCGGCGAT
>Ga0137415_10000786_pt1 | contig 31035 bp, 24 predicted proteins | sample CZODoug3_1_1_16f_FD_183082 | JGI IMG/M metagenome (GOLD analysis project Ga0137415, IMG submission 183082) | Vadose zone soil fungal communities from Angelo Coast Range Reserve, California, USA - CZODoug3_1_1_16fungal (Hybrid Assembly) | ecosystem: Environmental > Terrestrial > Soil > Vadose...
ACCACGTAGGCAAACAGCGCAGCGGTCAGCCACTTGAGATATTTCACATAAGAAGTGTAAGGGACAAAAACCTGCAACCCAACGCAAACGCAACCGAGCAGGATCACGTAAATTGTAAAGGGCCCCGGCAGCAGAAGCGTCATGGCCGCGGCCATCGCGCCGATATCCGCGCCTAAGTTGAATATGTTGGCGGTCAGGAGCAGGAAAACAATGATGAAAAGAGACGGCTTTGGAAAATGTAAACGCATATTCCCGGCGATTCCCAATCCGCTGACGCGTCCGATTCTCGCGCTGATTTCCTGGATCCCCGCCATCAGCGGGAAGGAAAAAAGCGTAGTCCAGAGCATGCCGTAGCCGAATTGCGCTCCCACCTGAGAATAGGTCGCAATCCCGCTCGGATCATCGTCCGCGGCGCCGGTAATTAAACCCGGGCCAAGTTTCCAAAGAATCTCGCGCGTTCGAGACGCCTTGGATTTTTTATCAAGCGGAAGGACGGCTTGTGATGCTTCCCCCATTTTCGTCACGGAAGATTCCTTTCGTCGAAAGTAGGGGTTCTCAGGCCCGCACGGGGAACTCACCTTCCCAATCACCAGGGTGACCAATCAGCGTCAGAACCCAATCCACCGCCATGTTGATCAGGTTCCTTTGCTATGTCCCTTTTCTTTATGTTGCTTTAATACCGTCCGTGCGGCCACTTCCGCGGCTCGCTTTCCATAACGACCCGATTTTTCAGAATGTTCCTTAATATGCTCATACTGCCTTTGCTCTTTCGTGCCTACGCCTCGCAGATGCTTTTTCCCTGGCATCAGCTTTCCTCCTCTCGCTGTCAAAATGTCGACAGCAAACGAACAAAAATAAGCGCCCTCGACAGTAGGACGCGCAATCCTCAAAGTGAATCGGGGCAATGTGGTAGCGTACCGAGCGACAATCTTGTATTCGCGAATATCCGCGAGGCATGCGCCTTCCCTACTTGGTTCTCCTCAAAACATTCAGTGATATTCCCTATTTCGGCTAATTCTGCTTGGTGTTCTTCTAGGCGATGGAAGGTGCGCAGGAAGCGGATGTCTTCAGCACAGATGCGAAGGTGAACTCACTGAAGACGCGGGACAATTTCCAAGGAGGAACGGTCATGAATTGGGATCAAGTGGAAGGGAAATGGAAACAGTACAAAGGCAAAGTCAAGGAAAAATGGGGCAAGCTTACGGATGACGATCTGGACGTGATTGACGGCAAGCGCCAGCAACTCGTTGGAAAACTTCAGGAACATTACGGACTTGCGAAAGATGCCGCGGAAAAACAAGCCGATGAGTTCGTATCAAGTTTGCACGCGGAAGACAGGGAAGCAGCCAGGCAAGAGGGACGAGAAGAAGGCCGGGACCAGGAACGCGCGCGAAGAGCAGGCCAGCGGTAGAGAGTAAGCTCAATCATAATTTCGGGCGAAGCGCCCGGCAGACTCCGGGCGTTCCGCCCCGCTCGTTTGAAAGGGAAAAATAATGGCTGGAAGCGCGGCGAGACCTGGTGTTGAAACCGAGATAACCCGTGAAGAGCTGATTGAATTCCTGAACGAGGACCTGGGGCGCGAATATCAGGCGATCATTTCGTATGTTGTTTACTCGCAGGTGCTGAAAGGCGCCGAATATATGAACATTGCCGGGGAGCTTGAGAAGCACGCGCAGGAAGAGCTCAGCCACGCGCTCATTATTTCCAAACAGATCGATTATCTCGGCGGGATGCCGACGGTTCAGCCCAAGCAGGTCCGGACGTCCGAAAAAGCCAGGGATATGCTGCAATTCGATCTTGAAAATGAGACCGAAACAATCCGAAATTACCGCAACCGGGTTTCCCAGTGCGAAGCCTTGGGAGAATACGCGATGGCGGAACATATTCGCGAAATCCTGATGCAGGAACAGGAGCATCAGATCGACTTGGCGACCGCGCTGGGAATCGAAGTGCCCCATCCGCAAAGAAAATAGAGAGAAGCATTTAGCACGCCATTCGGTTCATGCATCGTTCCAACTCGTACAGAAAATTATCAGTTGAGTTACAGCATTGCCCGGATGGATGTATGGAGTCGTCTTGACTACAGTCGAACGCGTGGAAGTCAAAAGTGGGCGTAAAAACTCAAGTCGGTGGCAGCCGCGGCGCGATGATGCCCGGAGATCCTGGAATGATGGCAGGTGGTTCACTGCGTCAGCCCGGTTTCGGGCCTGGTTGACTCGTCCGCAAAGGTAAGGACGCTTTGTCGCGAATCCCGTCGAGTTATCTCGTAATTTTTTAAGGACCAGGGGTTGGGGAAGTGAATCTGCTCGGTAGACAGCATTTTAATCTGAATCAGGAGAAAACATCATGAAACGCTTCGTACTCTTATCGGCACTTGCCGTTATTATCTTTGCTCCGGTCGCGCGGGCGCAAAACCACGCTGAAGTTGGAGCATTTGTGGATTATTTCAGGTTGCACGATACGGGAACCAATTACGTCGGAATTGGAGGTCGCGCAGCCTTCAACGTGGCGCCTCCGTTGCAGATTGAGGCCGAGATATCGTACGACTTCGGCCGTGCGTTCGCCGAAACTTTTGGCAATGGGGCTGGCGTAGTCAGCACGCAAAATTCCCATATAAAAGTGCTGCATGGCCTGTTCGGTCCAAAGCTTCAGACGACGGGGCCGGTTCGCGTGTTCGTTACCGCGAAGGGTGGCTTCGTGAATTACCGTTTCGATACCAGCACCAACTCTTTCGCAGGTTTTACAAGCAGTATCCAGAATCTTCGAGACGATAATGTGAGCGCCGCGTTTTATCCGGGAGGCGGAGTTGAAGCGTTTCTGGGTCCGATCGGCTTACGCGCGGAGGTAGGCGACGAAATAATCTTTGGCAACAGGGCTATCCATAATTGGAAGGTTACTTTCGGCCCGCAAATTCGTTTCTAGCCTGATTTAATAATGGTTGAATTTATTCTCAGGCCCCTCAGGTCGCGTCCTCGCAGCGATCTGGCGGGCCTGAAGTTTTGTACTGTGACTATTCGTAAGGTTAAGCTGCCTGTGGCTCTCCTTGCAGACGTCTAACTTATCCGTGAAAAACTTGCTGCCGGAGCCAAAATCCACACGTTGGCCGGAGGTGTGACTAAACGTTAATCAAAGATTCTAAAGGACCTCGGGTATCGTTGCGGGTGGTATTCAACGTGCTTAGCATCACGGTGTTGATCGAATCGAAGTCAGGCCTGCAGGAATGCGAGTTGCAAATGAATGCAGCAACGGTTGAAGTAGAACTGCCAATTAGACACAGCTGGCACAAGCGAATTACCTCTCTGCAAAATGTTCCCCCGATTTTCAAGATGGTTTGGGAAGCGGCTCCTGGAATAGTGGCCTCCAGCCTGCTTTTTCGGCTCATGGCTGGATTGGTGCCCATCGCGCTGCTGGGGATCACACGCAGGATCATCGACGCGATTTATCTGGTCAGCTCGCATCAGAAACCTCTGATCCACGGATTCTGGTTTCTCGTCGCGCTGGAGTTTATTTTGGCGGGCCTTGGCGTTGTCCTGGCCCGTATGATTGATTTTTGCGACACCGTCTTCAAAGAGCGGTACACGGCCTACGTAAACACAAAAATCATGCGTCATGCTGCGACGCTGGATTTGACTTCTTACGAGGATCCTGATTTTTACGACAAGCTGGAGCGTGCGCGAGTGCAGGGAGCGGACCGCCTGGGAATGATTCAGGAGTGCGGCCAACTCATCCAACAGTTCATTACCACCACAACGCTTGCGGCGGGAATCTTTCTAATCTCTCCCTGGATTCTGTTTGCGCTATTCACATGCGTCGTGCCGGCATTTCTCGGTGAGACCCACTTTGCTTTCCTGGGATACTCGCTCAACGTGCAGCAGACTCCATCGCGCCGCGAACTGGACTATTTGAGGTTCCTCGGCGCCAGCAAAGAGAGCGCCAAGGAACAGAAACTGTTTGGACTGGGCTCTTTCTTTGTGGGACGCTACGCAGCCATTTCGGAAGAGATTCACCTGCAGAATGTAACGTTGGCGCGCAGCAAATTGCTGGTCGGAACTCTCTTGTCCCTTATCGGAACGCTCGGATACTACGGAACCTATGCATTTGGCATCTATCAAACCGTTACCGGCATCCTGACGCTGGGAACCCTTACTTTCCTCGCCGGAGCTATTCAAGGCGCCAGCGCGAACATTCAAGCTTTTTTCTCCACTTTTTCTCATGTTGCGGACCATGCATTGTTCCTGACGGACCTGATCGAGTTTTTGTCGGTTCGGCCGAAAATTTGTTCCCAACCCAACTGTCTGCCTGGACCGCGTCCGATTCGGCAGGGATTTGAATTCAAGAATGTGTCCTTCGGATATCCGGGAAGGTCCAAACAGGTGCTGGAAAATGTTAATTTCCGCCTGGAACCTGGCGAACGGATCGCCCTGGTGGGAGGAAACGGCCAGGGTAAGACCACTATCGTCAAACTTCTGACGCGATTGTACGACGTGACTTCAGGTCACATCTTTCTGGATGGAGTTGACCTTCGCGAATACGATGTCGATGATCTGCTGAAGGAAATCGCCGTTATATTCCAGGATTTCATGCGCTATGAGATGACCGCGTCGGAAAACATTGCCATGGGCCGGATCGAAGAACGAAATAATCCGTTCCGCATCCGCGCAGCGGCCCTCAAGAGTCTGGCCGAAGAGGTTGTGCACAAGCTGCCGAATCGCTACGACCAGATGCTCGGTTGCAAGTTCTCAGGCGGCGTGGACCTTTCCGGCGGTGAGTGGCAAAAGATGGCGCTGGCGCGCGCTTACTTGCGTAACGCGCAGTTACTGATCCTGGACGAACCCACGGCAGCTCTCGATGCGCGTTCGGAGAACGAGGTGTTCGAACGCTTCGCGGAATTGACCGAGGGAAAAATGTCCCTGTTAATTTCGCACCGTTTTTCCACGGTTCGAATGGCCGATCGCATTCTCGTTCTGAAAAATGGAACGATTGCCGAGCAGGGGCCGCACTACCAGCTGATCAATAACGGCGGCAGTTATGCCGAAATGTTCGAACTGCAGGCGGCTCATTACCGATAAATTCGCGTGAACCGTCATTCCGAGGAGCGAAGCGACGAGGAATCCCTCTTGTTGGGCACAACTCAGGAGGGATTCCTCGCTTTGCTCGGAATGACGGAGACGGGCACGTTTTCCGCAAGCCGTAGAATCCTTCGATCGAATATTGTGATGGCCAATCAGTTCGTTTACCGCTAGAGTTTCTCTGGAGCCAGCCCGTCGCCTTCCTTTATCCAGGAGCGCAAATCCTTGAACAAGCTCAGCCGGAAGTATCCTGCTTTTATTCTCTGCTTCGTATTTCTTAATTTTATAAGCATCGCATCTTGTCCGACGTGGGCGCAGAGTCATGCGGAAACGATTGTGGTGGACACGCACGCGGCCACCCATCCTTTTCCGCACTATTGGGAACGAATGTTCGGCTCCGGGCGCGCGATTCTGTCACTCCGCGAGAGCTATCGTCATGACCTTCGCGAGGTCCAGAAGGCGACCGGTTTCGAGTACATCCGCTTCCACGCGATCCTGCATGATGAAGTTGGCTTGTACGATGAAGATGCCGCGGGAAAACCCGTCTACAATTTCTCTTACGTCGATCAAATTTATGATGGCCTGCTGGAAAATCACGTTCGCCCATTCGTAGAGATCAGCTTCATGCCCAGGAAGCTTGCCGCGCAACCGAGCGAACATGCGTTCTGGTACAAGCCGATCGTTGCGCCCCCTAAAGATATGGACAAATGGGCCGACCTGGTCACTCATTTTGCGCAGCACCTTATCGAGCGCTACGGCATTGATGAGATTTCCAACTGGTACTTCGAAGTATGGAATGAGCCTAATATTGATTTTTGGGTGGGCGATCCGAAGGAACAAACTTATTACCAACTTTATGATGCAACCGCGCGAGCCCTGAAGCGCGTGAATAGCCGGCTGCGCGTTGGTGGACCCGCTACGGCGCAGGCCGCCTGGGTCGATCGTTTTATTCAACACACCGTTGAGAATAGCGTGCCGGTGGATTTTGTCTCGACGCACGTTTATGCCAACGATTCGAGCGAGGATGTTTTCGGGACGCATGAGGCCATCCCTCGCACGGAAATGGTTTGCCGCGCGGTTCGGAAAGTCCACGATCAGGTCGAGGCTTCCCCGCGGCGCAACTTGCCGATTATGTGGAGCGAATACAACGCAAGTTATAAGAATGAGCCTGCCGTAACCGACGCGACTTTCATGGGCCCCTGGCTGGCCGACACGATTCGGCAATGCGATGGCCTGGTCTCCATGCTGGCCTATTGGGCATTCTCAGATGTGTTTGAGGAACAAGGTGTGGTGAAGCAGCCATTTTATGGTGGCTACGGCTTGATCGCGGAAGACGGCCTACCGAAGCCGGCCTTCAACGCGTTCAAATTATTGCACCGTCTAGGCGATCAAAGAATTGCCGTGGATTCAAAATCCGCGCTGGCTACCAAGCGTAGCGACGGCGCCCTGGTCATGGTTCTATGGAATGAATTCTTGCCCGAAGAAACGGGCGAGGAAAAACAAATCAAGTTGGTCGTAAAAGGAATGCCGGGTGTTCACCGCGCCGTGATGACGCGTCTCGATACCAATCACGGCTCGGTGCTCAACGCCTATGCGGCAATGGGTAAACCTGTCACGCCAACCCAGGCGCAGATCAAGGAGCTTCGTCGCGCGGCAAATCTCGGTCCGCCGGAAACATTTCAAATTCGCCAGAGCGGGATTTCGATCACGCTTCCGCCGCATGGCCTGGCGCTCGTCGAATTTCATTGACCAATCGTTTTAGCTATTTTGCCTGGCGCAGTGACGGATTTGGAGGCTTGCTGCGTGTCTGGCCGGGGAGTCGCCTTGAATCCGGCGCGCTCCATGCCTCGTTGCGCTTCCGAATTTCCCATAAAAGTTTCCCAGACGAAGCCGGTGCGCGCATTTTCCGCCATCACAATTGAAATTCCTACGTCGATTCCGATCACATCGTGATCGTACCAATTCGTCAGGGGATTAAAAGCGTCCACGAATCCGTAGCGGCACCAGGCGTTTGGGTAGCGATATTTAATCGTGCGCAGCACACGCATGGAGGCGTCCGGCAAAAAGGGCAACGAACCAGCGGCCGCGCAGGGGACCACGCTTCCATCAATCGGACCCGTAGTAGGCGGGCCGCCCCATACGGCGTAGCCTTTCGGCGAATCCGAAGCCGTAATTCCCCATAAGTCGTCGCTATAATCCGGGAACTGCTGCGACAAATCGAGGCAGAAGCGGCGATGCACGTCGGTAGCAATGGCCGAGTTCTGAAAATAATCGGTATAGCGGTCGCGCTTGCCGCGGAAATCAAACCAGGCCTGGGAATATTGGTGTACGAATAATGGCGCAAATGAACCGATGTAGCGAATGCCGTCATATTCGAATGTGGTTCGCTTAAAGGCGTTCCAACTGTCAGGCGACAGAGGGTGGGATCCCGAGCCTAAGCCCAGCAGGTACATCATCATCATTTCGTTGTAGTTGTCCCATCGATACTGCAGAAAGCCGCTTTCCGGCCTCCACCCATGAGGCAGGAGGGCAGTGTCTTCCGAGAGCCAGTTCCAATCGACGCGGTTGAAGATTTCGTAGGCCAGCAGGCTGATTTCCGAGTGGTGGAAATGCTGTCTGCAGGTGAGCACGCCGCAGAGCAAAATGGCAGTGTCGATTGACGAGATTTCCGCGTCCCACAATCTTTCGCCCGTATTGATGTTTGCCCAATGATAGTAAAACCCTCGATGATTGGGGAGTTTCTTCCATAAGTAGCGCAAGGTGTTTAGCGCCCGATTTCGCGCTTCGGTGTAGGAGATAAACCCGCGCTTTTCCCCGATACAAAGAGCGGTCAATCCAAAACCGGTGGATGCGATGCTTCCCAAATCGCTTTTATCGAAGGTCCGGATATTGCATCGGTCCCTGACGAGTCCGGTATCTGGATTTGCCTGCTCCCAAAAATACCAGAAACTTGCCGCTTCCAGTTCCTGCAGCAATGCGTCATCACTGTCGGAAAAAAGCTTGGGGCCGACAAATGAATTGGGTGAATTGGGAGGACGAAGCTGTTCTTGTGGAAGTGCGGCTAAAAACAGAGAATTGGACGTCGCGAACGGGAGACACGCCGTCGTGCCGGCGATTCGCTTCAACAATTCCCGGCGGGAGAAACTCACGCGACTGCGTCGTTCACCGCCCATAAAACGATTATAAGCGTTTCTAGGCCGGATTGAACCCATAGTGTATCGAAAAGTTTAGCATTGTATCCTGACAAGAAATGGTGCAAGGTCAGATGGCCCTATAGAACTTCGCGGCAACGTGAATTCGCGGATGCGGCTTCGCGGGGCCTCTGCGCATCAAACTATGAGGGTGATCGGATGCTTGACCGACGGAAGGCTGGCCGCCTGGCCGCCGTACTCGCAGCTCTGGGGATGATCCTGGCCGCATGCGTCGGTCTTGCTGTGTCTCATTACAATAAAAAACCTCTCTCCCTAAAAGGTGCGGTCGTAAAGCAAGACAGCGACCCGATGAAGGAATCTCCAATCACTGACGTTGAGATCAGTGAGGGCAGCGGGCTGGCTGCAAGCGGCGGAAGATCCAACTTCACGGGTTATTTTGCGATTCCCCTCCGCCGTGGAGTGAGCACAAACCAACCCATTACGCTCAGGTTCCGGCATCCCGACTATCAGCCGTTGGATTTAACCCAGGTGGTGGATGACAAGCTCTCTGTCGTGCATCTTGTTCCGATTCACAAAGAGACCGATGTTCCGGCCAATCGTCCGCTAACTCCGATCGCTAACATCCTCATCCGCTATACAACCGTGACCACCACTCAGGAGAATATAGGGACCGAGGCAAGAACTTTCGAGATCTCCAACAAGGGGAACGTGCCTTGCAATAAGAGTTCGCCTTGTTCCCCCGATGGCAAATGGAAAGCAGCCATCTCCACGGAAGAGCTCGATGCCGGTGAAGGAAGTGTGTTTCGGAATGCCCGGGTCTCCTGCATCGCAGGGCCATGCCCTTTCACGAGGGTGGACTTTGACGGCTTTTCGCAAGGAGGGCGGAACATCAGGGTAGCGGTCCGCAATTGGTCTGACACCACGACGTTCCTGCTGCAAGCGGAAGTGTACCGCCCGCAGATCAATAACATTGTCCGCACGGCCTATCCCGTGATATTGGGGACGTCGCTGAATTTTACCTTGCCGCCATCCGCGGACGGACCGAGCATCCAGGCGGAAGTAAATGGCGAGAACATCATATTCCCATTGGGCCCAAAACCCTTTTTGAGCTGGGCGTTATGCAACGTAAGCGTTGACAAAAATCAAGCCAAGATCTACCGGTGCGATCTCAAGAGCGAATACGGGTTTCGTGAATCAAAATAAGGCTCACTATGTTCCACGCGCCACGACGTTTTCATGTGCTCATCTCACTGTTGGCTCTGGGGAGCCTGATTTTGTCAAACATTCCAATCGTTGCTGCCGGACGTAAGCCGGCCGCTTCGATTGCCCGGCCGGCGAGCAATTCCGATTCACTCGATGAGATCCTGCGCTACATTTCGGACAGCTGGAATACGTTGACGCGCGCCATGAATCGCTGCGAAAGTCTGGAGGACACCAAAACAGAAGGGCAATCGGTACTGTATCTTCCCGCTGAAATGGAAGTTCCATCCGCCATTACAGAATTGCAAGCTCACTGCCGGATTCGCGTGGAACATCTTCCGTCGAAAATCACAGGTCCCGCGCAAATTGATTTGAACAAAATTCCCACTCATGGCCTTCTGTATCTGGAAAATCCATATGTCGTGCCGGGAGGCCAGTTCAACGAGATGTACGGCTGGGACAGTTATTTTATTATTCGAGGCCTTCTTCGCGATCATCGCGTGGAACTCGCCAAAGGAATGGTCGAAAACTTTTTCTTCGAGATCAGCCACTATGGCGGAATTCTGAATGCCAATCGAACTTATTACTTGACGCGCTCTCAGCCTCCTTTCCTGAGCTCCATGATCATGGCGGTTTATGAGGCCGAAAAGGCCGCCGGCCAACAAAATCTACCCTGGTTAGCGCAAGCTTATCAATTTGCCGTGCGGGACTACGAACAGTGGACTCACGAACCTCATCTCGGCGGCGACACCGGCCTTTCTCGTTACTTCGATCATGGGGACGGCCCGGTTCCGGAAATCATGGGCGATCCTAGCCACTATTATCGTGGCGTCGCTTATTATTTTCTGGTTCATGGCGGATCGCACGACCAGTTTCTTGTCCGCGCTTCAGACGAGCACTCCACCGGCTCCGCCTCGGGACCACGTTTTCCGATCTATATTTGCGATCCCGAAGTTGCTGGCGCCGGGAAAACCGACTGCGCCAAAGAAGATCAGATGACCTTGACCGCCGACTTCTACAAGGGCGACAGAAGCATGCGCGAGTCCGGTTTTGACGTTACGTTTCGCTTTGGACCCTTCGGCGCTGAAACCCATCACTATGCCCCGGTCTGCCTGAACAGCCTGCTCTATAAAACAGAAAAAGATTTGGAGCAGATGAGCAATCTACTCGGCCATCCGGATGAGGCTCGCAACTGGAAAGCGAAGGCTGCCGAAAGACAACAACGAATGGTGAAATATTTTTGGGATGAAAACCGAGGACTCTTTTTTGACTACAACTTCGTCACGCACAAGCGCTCGAAATACGAATATGCCACGACCTTCTATCCTCTCTGGGCCGGGCTGGCCTCCAGAACGCAGGCCCAGGCGATCATTGGAAATCTGAAGTTATTTGAACAGCCTGGAGGGCTGGCCACGAGCCGCACCGAGAGCCAGGCGCAGTGGGATTTCCCCTACGGGTGGGCCCCGATTCATCTTTTGGCTGTGGAAGGAATGCGCCGGTATGACTATGGCGTCCAGGCAGATCGGATCTCGGGCAAGTTTCTTTCCACCGTCCTCGACAATTTCAAACGCGAACACAATATTCGGGAAAAATACAATATGGTGACGCGATCGTCGGAAACGAGTATCGTCGCGGGATACGCGCAAAACGTAATGGGATTCGGCTGGACCAATGCGGTGTTTTTGGAATTGTTGCACGCTTCGCCCGGCGCGCGTGCTCTTTTAGGAAGCGACTAGCGAGCCAAAATTCCAGAGGAGGCCACATGAGTACGCCAGCAAAACCGCTGAACAGCGTTGCCCCAACAGGCCCAACTCGCCGCTTTGTTTATCTGGCTGCGATTTTTGCCGCTTTGGGAGGCCTTCTTTTCGGATACGACACCGGCGTAATTTCCGGCGCCGTGCTTTTCATCCGAAATGACTTTACGCTTTCGACCCTCGCGCTGGAAGTGATCGTGAGCGGCGTGCTGGCAGGAGCGGCGGTCGGAGCTCTCGGCGGCGGGCGAATGGCCGATTTATTCGGCCGCCGCAAGTTGCTGATCACCACGGCAATTATCTTCGCGGCAGGAGCTATTCTCTGCGCTGTCGCTCAATCGCCCACGATACTTGTTGTCGGGAGGATTATCGTCGGACTCGGGATCGGGTTGTCCTCGAGTACAGTGCCTGTCTATATCTCAGAGGTTGCGCCGGCGGACGCCCGAGGATGGCAAGTTTCATTGTTCCAACTCGCGATCACCGTTGGTATTTTGCTGGCCTACCTTGTGGATTACGCTTTTGCGCTTATTCAGGGTTGGCGCTGGATGTTCGGATTAGCGGTGGTCCCCGCAGGAATCTTCGGCTTGGGAATGATTTTCCTGCCGGAAAGTCCGCGTTGGCTGGTGCGTAACGGCCGTCGCGAGGATGCTCGCGCAACGCTCTCGCGAATTCGAGGAACGGCGGATGTTGATGCCGAGCTGGCGGAAATTGAACGTAGCCTTCACCAGGCTCCGGAAAGCGGCCGCCTTTCCGATCTGCTTGCGCCTTCGATACGGCGCTCACTGGTGATTGGAATCGGCCTGGCGATTTTTCAACAGATCACCGGCATAAACACCGTCATTTACTACGCGCCGGTAATTATTCAGTCCGCGGGAATTTCCTCCGCTTCCGGCGCGATTCTTGCAACCGCCGGAATCGGCTTAGTGAACGTGCTGATGACGATCGTCGCCATGCGCCTGATCGATCGCAGCGGGCGCAAACCTCTGCTGCTTATCGGTATTGCAGGAATGGCCGTTACATTGGGCTTCCTGGGATTTGTGTTTCGCATGTCCGCCCACTCAGGCGCGCTTGCCTGGCTCGCCGTGATCAGCATGATGGCTTATGTAGCCTCTTTCGCTATCAGCCTGGGGCCGATTTTCTGGCTGCTGATATCCGAAATTTATCCGCTAAAAATCAGAAATTCAGCAGAGGGACTGGCCGCGACATTTAATTGGGGGTCTAACCTCTTGATCACACTGACTTTCTTGACCCTGGTTGAACGGCTGGGACCGAGCTGGACATTCTGGTTGTATGGGCTATCGGCAGTTGCGGCCTGGATTTTTTCCTACTATATCGTGCCGGAGACAAAAGGGCGCACGCTTGAGGAGATTGAGGAATATTGGCGGGCGGCTTCGGCAGGTAAACGAAGTAACGCTGTGGCACGTTCGTGAGGTCTCCTGGCGAATAAAAATAGAAGTCTCAAAAAAGTTGACCACTAAGCGCGCAGCCCGGATTTAACACAAAATTTATGTCACGACGCATGTTTTGAGCGCCTAAATCTTCTGCGTTTTCTTCTATTTCCACCGTAGGGTACTTCTCGATAGGGAATACAAATTTCACCCGATTTATCCGCGTAAGGGATTCGTGGTTTAGTAGCAGCGAACATTAAGGGTCAGCAGAGGGGTCTGCCTTTGATTTGAAAGAGACCTCTTCTGCTGTGTGACTACCAATTTATTTTTTGTGGCTTGACCAATGGGACTGAGAATGGCGAAGCCATGTCCGCTATGCTGACAAACACTGCAGCAATCACAAATTCGGAATCGAGCAAATCCTTATTGGTCGCTGAATGGTACGCGCTACAAACGCGTCCACGTCACGAAAAAGTCGTGAAATACTCGCTGGAATCCGCCGGCATTGAAACATTCCTGCCCCTGTGCCCGCAAGTTCGAACCTGGAGCGATCGTCGAAAAGTCGTCGAATTTCCTTTGTTCCCCGGCTATATCTTTGCCCGCACCACTTGGTCCATGCAAGCGCGAGTTCGCGCGTTTCAGGCCAATGGTGTAATCGCATTTGTGGGGCCGCGCAAAGAGGCGACGCCAATTCCCGAGGAACAAATTGACGCTGTCCGTTCCCTCATAGCGTCGCAAGCCGAATGCCGCCCGCATCCTTACCTGACCGTGGGACAGCGTGTGCGAATTCGAAATGGCGCGCTCCAAGGCTTGGAAGGCATTCTCGTTCGTGTCGCCGGAGACCACAGTTTGGTCGTATCCGTCGACCTGATTCACCGGTCCGTAGCGTTTCGACTGGACGGTTACGAACTGGAAGGCCTCTGAGACACTTTTGTTTTTTTCTTTTTTCATTCTCCATCATTCAACGTCATCCAACTAAGGGGTTGCAATGCCACTTCGCACCAGTGAAGCAATGACGAATCTTACGCCCATATCGTTCGGGTCCAAGAATGGAAATGACTCCGCCAATTTTAGTCGTTGGCTTACTGAAGCAATCTGGAACGGGCGCGTCGTCCTGATTTTGATGGCCGAGCTTGCGCTTGTGACATTATCACTTTCAGTTAATCTATTTTTCTTTGCGCCGACAAACAGAACCTTCGACACGACAGGCGCCATGCTCGTCATTCTTCCTCTAGCGCTGGCCTTGCGTTGCACGGCGCTGCGCATGTTTGGCATATGTGAACGCTCTCTCCGGCATGCGGGAATTGCGGACGCGATTGCAATCGCGGAGGCGGTCGGATCCAGCAGCCTGGGTCTTTACTTGCTTTACCTGGTTATGAAATTTCGCTTTGGGGTCTTCGTTCCGGGCTCTGTTTTCTTTGGTGATGCAATTACGCTGTTTCTGCTGCTGTCCGCATTTCATTTCGGAACCCGTATCTATCACTTCAGCGCGGAAAATTCGCTAAAAGCGGCCACGGACTCCCGGCGCGCCGTAATCATCGGCGCCGGAGATGCCGGCGTGTCCGTCTTGAAAGAATTGCTGGACACCCCGCGGTCCGGCGTCGTCCCGGTGGCTCTCGTGGATGACGATCCCGCGAAAAGAGGGACTCGCATTTGCGGCGTGCCCGTGGCGGGTTCTCTTGCCGCGCTGGCCGACGTGCTTTATACATTTCACGCCTCCGAGGTTCTCATTTGCGTCCCCAGTGCGACACAGATTCAACGCCATCGAATTCTCGCGGTGTGCCGTCAATGCGGAGTGCCGGTGCGGACACTGCCCTGCGTGGCTGACCTGTTGAATCACCGAGCATCGTCCCGCGATCTGCGGGCCGTTTCGATCGAGGACGCACTGCTGCGAGAGCAATTCGTGCCGGATCATTCGCTGGCGAAATCGCTGGTCGATGGGAAAGTTGTGCTGGTCACCGGCGCAGGTGGCTCGATCGGCTCCGAACTGTGCAAACAATTGGCTGCGGCGGGACCCGAACGCCTGGTCCTCGTCGATAAATCGGAAAATGGCCTGTTCTATTGCCATATGGGGATCGAAGAAGCATTTCCCGGTCTTACAACAACTCCTGTGCTGGCGGACGTTACAGACGAGCATCAAATCCAGGAAGCAATAGTGCGAGAGCAACCGGATATCGTATTTCACGCCGCAGCCTTCAAACACGTAGGAATGATGGAACTCCACCCCGATCAGGCGATTCGGAATAATGTGCTGGGAACGAGAAACGTCTTGATGGCCTCGCTGGAAGCTGGAGTCTCAACTTTCGTTAACGTTTCGACTGACAAGGCGGTGAATCCGCGTTGCTTCATGGGCTTGTCAAAAAAGCTGACCGAACTTCTGGTGAAGGAGACCGCCGAGCGCTACGGGGTGCGCTATATGAACGTGCGATTCGGCAATGTTGCCGGAAGCACCGGAAGCGTCCTGCGAATTTTCGCGGAACAGATTACCAAAGGAAAGCCGCTGCGCGTAACCGATCCGCATGCGACGCGGTACTTCATGAGCATTCCGGAAGCGGTGAACCTGATTCTTTGCGCTGCGGCACTGGGCCGTGGCGGCGAGACATTCATCTTCAACATGGGGAATCCCGTCAACATTTACGAGTTGGCGCGCACATTGTCACTATTCGCGGGCATCGTCCCCGGAGAAGAGCTGCCAATTTATTTCACCGGACTCAAGGACGGCGAGAAAGTCGCCGAGGAGCTCTGGGAAGATTGGGAAGTACCGCAGGCCACGGAAAATTCCCAAATATTCCGGTTGAAAGGAGCGAATCCCCTTTCCATCGACATCTTCGCCGCCGTACAACGGTTTCAGGAATTCCTTTCCGCGCATGACCAGGGCGGCTTGATCGAATACGTCAATGAACTCGTACCTAGTTTTCACACACAGCGGTCTGGCATATCCGACCAGGCAGACACCTGGACGCAAGAACATTTCGCGAGGATGAGCGCATGAACATTTCACTTTCTGCTCCGGACATCGGCGAGCGCGAAATGGATTACGTTCGGCAAGTCTTGCAATCCAGACAGTTGAGCATGGGACCTTGGATCGAGAAATTTGAAAAACAGTTCGCGGCCTATTCCGGTTCGCGCTATGCGATCGCCGTGAACAGCGGCACGTCGGCGCTGCATCTGTGTGTGCGAGCGCTGGAAATTGGCGCCAATGATGAGGTTATTACGACTTCGTTCAGCTTCGTGGCATCCGTAAATTGTTTCCTGTACGAAGGCGCTCTCCCTGCTCTTGTGGACATCGACCCGGTAACTCTCAATCTGGATCCGCAAGCGGTCCGCGAATTTCTGAGGAGCAAGTGCAGGAGGTCCGCGGAAGGCGCGCTTATCGATCGAGAGACTGGCCGGGTGGTGAAGGCGCTGATGCCCGTGCATGTTTTTGGATTGCCTTGCGCGATGGAAGAATTGATGGAAATCGCCCGTGAATATCGCCTCCTGGTGTTGGAAGACGCTTGCGAAGCGATCGGCGCGGAAGTTCAGGGCCGGCGCGCCGGCACGTTTGGAAATGCGGGCGTATTCGCGTTTTACCCCAACAAACAGATGACCACTGGCGAAGGTGGAATGATCACGACGAATGATCAAAACATTGCGGAATTGTGCCGCAGCATGAGGAACCAGGGACGCGACACTGATGGCGCCTGGTTGCGTCACGTCCGGCTCGGCTACAACTACCGCCTGAGCGAGTTGCATGCGGCGCTAGGTGTGGCGCAACTGGAGCGAATCGAAACCATCCTCGCGTCTCGCGCGGAAATTGCTCGTGAATATTCTGAGCGGCTGTCAGGCCGGAAGGACCTGCAATTGCCCGAAGATCAGCCGGGAATGAAGCGAAGCTGGTTCGTTTACGTTATCAGATTTCTTGGAGATTCTCCGGCTGCCGTTCGCGAATACGTCCGGGCTTGTCTCCGTGAAAAAGGTATCGCCTCGCAAGTTTATTTCACTCCCATCCATCATCAGCCTTTCTTCCAGCAATGTTTTACGGAAACCGTTCCTTCGCTGCCGTGCACGGACCAGGCTGCGGACCAGTGCCTTGCACTTCCATTTCACTCCCGGTTAAGTAAATCAGAAATCCGGACCGTTTGTGATGCAGTCACGGCCGCACTGGAAACGATGCCGCGAATTTCGGCAGCGTCCGAACCAGTTCAAGACGTCGCTATGCGTGCGATGGGGACATAACCCTTCATGCCTATTTATTATTTTTATTTTTCCGGAGTCGTCGCATTTCTTGTGTGTGCCGGAGCCTTGCCGGCCGTGAGGCGGCTTGCTCTGCGCCTGAATCTTTACGATCAACCGGGGCCGCTTAAAATTCACAATGGTTCGATTCCGCGGCTCGGTGGAATCGCAATGATGGCCGGCGTGCTGGCGACGACCATTGCTTTCCTTCCTTTGACTTCCAGGCTCAACGCCATAGTCGTACTGGTTTTGATTGCAATATGGGCAATCGGACTCGTCGATGATCTGACGAGCCTTCCGTCTTATGTCCGCTTCTGTGTTCACATGGGCGCGGGCGCGGCATTCTGGCTTGCTGGTTGGCATCTGAATTGGTTCGGGCAGGCGCCACTGGATCTGGCGGCCACTTGCGTCTTTGTGGCCCTGGTTGTCAACGCTATGAATCTTCTTGACGGAATGGATGGCCTGGCGGCCGGGACGTCAGCAATCGCTTGCCTGGGCTTTCTGATTATTGCAGGCGGCAACCCGGACACCATGGAAATCGTGATGGCATCGAGCCTGTTGGGAGTTTCCCTCGGCATACTTACCGTCAACGCTCCTCCGGCCACAATGTTCATGGGAGATTCCGGAAGCACACTCATCGGAATTGTGCTCGCATTTCTTTGTTTGAATTGGATTCATATTCGGCCGTCCGAACACAACATTGTGGCGCCGCTACTATTTCTCACGCTGCCGCTTGCCGACGTGTTTCTGGCGGTTCTCAGACGAGCCAGGTCCCGCGCCGGGCTGTTCGATGGCGACAGGCGCCATTTTTACGACATCCTCCTGCGCCGCGGATGGACGGTGCGTCGAGTATTGGAAGTTTCAATGGCAATTACATTTGTTTTAGTGATCGCCGGATGGTCGTGTGTTCACGGCATAGTGGGAACACCATTTACAATCGGCATCATCGTCAGCGGCGTCGCCTTAGCCGCATACGTTCTTGGGTCTCTCCAGCCCGAGTCCAAGCACGTTCAAGACGCTCACCGGCGAACCTCATTGGGCTCCGCTTTAGATTAGAGTTTCGAGCCAATTCTATTTTTAACGGGAGAGGGAAATGTCAACCTACAACATGATGGAAAGAATTCCGAAGACGAGTTCTCGCGACCTTCTGCCCCGCGATCAGTATACGGTTCCGTATTCATACGTTCACAACGAAATCGAGATGAACGGCAATACGTTCTGGAGAGAAGCGCTGCGCACGCTCCGCAAACATTGGAAAGTTTCTCTCGCGTTCGCCGTGATCCTGGAAATTGCCATCGCACTTCTGGTTTTTTCCATGGATAACACGTACCAGGCCCGCGCCGTTCTGGACATCGAGCCTCCGGGAGCGGACGCGATCGGACCCAACGCCAACGTGGTCGGGAATACTTCCAACGTGGCCGGATACCTGGACACGCAGACGGAAATCCTCGGAAGCGATGGCCTGGCCATGAGTGTAATCGATCAATTGCACCTGGATCAGAATCCGGTATTCATGAACCAAACGGTGTTGGAAAAATCGATCACCTGGATCACGGGATTGTTTCAAGCAAAGAAACTGAACCACGGAAGGGACACCCAAAAACTCCTGGACATATTCCACGGGGGCCTTTCAGTGGGGCAGGTAAAAGGAAGTCAACTGGTGGAAGTTCGATACAATTCACATGATCCGGAATTGGCCTCCCAGGTTGTGAACGCGACTGTAAACAACTACCTGGATAAAACGTACCGAACCAGGTATGACGCGACTCTGCGAGCCGCTTCCTCGTTGTCTCCTCGACTGACTGAACTTCAATCGTCGGTGAAAAAATCCACCGATGCGCTTCTGGAATTCCAGAAAACACACGAAGGCGCGCAACTTGGCGCGACAGGGGTCATGGGAAGCGATGGAACGACCAGCCCCGCAAGCGCAGCGGGTGGAAATCCAGTTGCGCTGCGGGTCGGCGAACTGAATCAGCAGCTGACGCAGGCCATGGGTGAGCGGCTTCAACAGGAATCTTATTTGAAGCAAATCAGGCAAGGGAATGTGGACGTCTTGCCGCAAATGAAGGACAACGTCCTGATTCAGGGATTGACATCGCGCCTGGTGGACAGCCGCGCGGAACTCGCGCAGGCGTTGGCCGTCTATGGCGGAAACAATCCCCAGGTTCGCAAACTGGAACAGCAAACCGACGAGCTTACCAAGCAGCTTGACGCCGAGCGCAATCGCATTGCCAGCCAGATTCAATCCGCGTACGCCTCAGCACAAAATAGAGAACAGCTGATTCGCAACACGCTGAGCGGAATGAAAGGCGAGTTGAATCAATCCAACGCGGACGTGGTGCAGTACGATTCGCTCAAAAGAGAAGCGGATTCGAGCGCCAACTTGTATACGACTCTGTCCTCGCGAATCAAAGAGCTGGCCATGTCCGGCTCGCTCAGCTCGAGCAATATACGCGTCCTCGATGAAGCCCACCCACCGGTCGCGCCTGACGGTCCGCACCGACTCAGAATCCTTGGCCTTGGAGCGATGTTTGGAATCTTCGGCGGCATGATCCTCGCGTTTGCCGCGGAAAACATGAACGATCGAATCTCATCGGCGGATGATCTGCGGCAATGGTCCGGGCTTCCCGCGCTTGCGCTAGTGCCTCAGATTTCAGTCTCCGGCGCGAGCCGTCGCAACCTTTCTGCCGGCAAGCCCAGGAAGGCCCTGGCCACAAACTCGATGGCCTCGGTTCGCGTGAATGGGTTGAAATTTTTGACAGAAAATCCAAGCTCGCCTGAATCAGAAGCGATTCGAAACCTGGAGACGGCTATCCGAATTCCTGTTTCAGCGAGCGGTGCGCAGACGCAAACCGTTCTGATTACTTCCGCGCTGCCAGGCGAAGGTAAAACAACGGTGGCGACCAATCTTGCGCTTGCACTCGCCCGCCATGGCAACACGTGCCTGGTCGATGCCGACTTCCGTCATCCCTCGATCACTCCTTCGTTCAGCTTGTCGCAACGCGCAGGCTTGCAGGATCTTTTGGCCAGTCCAGACAGTACGACACAAGACGTCTTAAAGCCGCTCCCGGAAATTCCGAATCTCACGGTGATCGGCGTCGGCAACAGATGGCCGCATGCTTTGGAGACGCTAACGTCGAAACGCATGAGCGAACTTCTGAACGACTTGCGTAAAAAGTTTGACTACATCGTGCTCGATTCCCCTCCCATCATTCCTTTTTCGGAGGGCCGCTGGCTCTCAACGGTCGCTGACGCATCGATATTGGTTGCGCGATGCAACACGACAACTCGCGGCGCCATAACGTCCAGTCTGGAAATTCTTGAGGATTTGAAGGCGCCGATTCTTGGCGTGGTATTGAACGGCGTTGATTTGAACGCGGAATATTATTCCTATGGAGTGAAGGAATACCCCTCCTACGCCAAGTAGCTCTGGATACTGAATCGCGAGTAGAGCAACAAATCTTGACAAGGCATTCGCCGAAGTATCGAAGGAGAAAAACAATGAGGAAACAAATTTATGTTTTGCTGGCTCTTGCAGCATTTACGTGCGGAGCAACTCGTCTAGGGGCGCAGGCTGTTAGTCCAAACCGTACCGCGCCTCCGTCGGCGCCAGCCGCGCCGCAAAATGTCGTGGGCGGCGAGATTTATGGCGGTTACATGATCGGCGTCGGAGACATTCTCGATATTCACGTCAATGATGAAGACAGAGTAACAGGGAGATACCAGGTCGATCAGGATGGAAAACTCAGCGTTCCACTGCTTTCAGGCTCAATTCCTGCCGCAGGAGCGACAACATTTGAGCTTTCGAGTCGTCTTCGCGAGGAGCTGAAGAAACAAGATATTCTGCGCGAACCGGCCGTTACGGTTTTAATCGTTCGGGGAATGACGCAGAACGTCTCGGTGCTCGGCGCTGTCATGCGACCCGGCACTTATCCAATCGAGAAGCCGACCAGTATCATGGACCTGATCTCGCTCGCGGGCGGCTTGGCGCCGAACGCCGGCAGCACAGTTACAATCTCTCATCAGGGGGATCCGCACGCTCCAGCGATGGTCAATGCCAGTGTCACCAACAACACTGCGCCCCCGACCGCCAATAATATAAGCGTCACTAACAACAGTGCGACCGGGACTAACAACAAGGACTCAATTCTTTCGATTAATTTGACGACACTGATGTCCTCCAAGGACCCCGCTTCGAACGTTACGGTTCGTGCCGGTGATGTCATCACCGTATCCACTGCTCCCGTAGTTTTTGTTGTGGGCGCGGTTCTGCGGCCTGGCGCGTTTACCGTGCAAGATGCGAAATCGCGTATGACAGTTATGCAAGCGATTGCCATGGCCGAGGGAACCACATCCGTTGCATCCCTGGGTAAGACCATCATCGTTCGCCAATCGTCAAGCGATACGGAACGCAAGGAAATCCCAGTGGACTTGAAGCAAGTGATGAGGGGCAAGCAAAAAGATGAGATTCTGGAAGCCAATGACATCCTCTTCGTTCCGGAAAGTGGATTAAAGGCCAGCCTGGCGAAGATGGGTCAAATCGGAACTCAGGCCGCCAGCCAAACACTGGGATACGGCATGGCGCTCCGCGTTGCTCCATAACCGTTGAGTTGTCACTCGCATTTTTGCCTGATCAATTTCACTCATCCAAAAACGCACTCATCCAAAAACGCGGTTCATTCAAAAAGAAAGAAGGGACAAGAAACAAATGGGAATAATGACTGCCTCAGCTCGTGCTGCTAAGCCAAGGTTTCCGTTTTTTGACCTGCAAGTGCAGTTTGCGAGCATCCGTGAAGAAGTCATGCAGGCCGTGGAAGCAGTTTTCGACAGCCAGCAATTCATTCAGGGGCCGCAGGTGGAAATTTTGGAGAAAGAGATTTCCGCCTACGTTAACGCCCCTTTCGCGGTTGCATGCGCATCCGGCACGGACGCACTTTACCTGGCTTTATTGGCCCAAGGCGTGGGCCCCGGCGACGAAGTGATCACAACGCCATTCACGTTTGTCGCTACCGCGGGATCAATAGCACGCACGGGGGCAACACCCGTTTTCGTCGATATACGTCCGGACACCTTCAACATCAACATCGACCTCATCGAAAAATCCATCACCAGGAAAACGCGCGCCATTATTCCGGTGCACCTGTTCGGACTTGCTGCTGATCTTGGTCCGATCGTGGAATTCGCCGCGAAATACAAGCTGGCCATTATCGAGGACGCCGCGCAGGGCATCGGCGCCACGTATCGCGGCGAGAAAGTTGGAAGCATCGGGGATTTCGGCTGTTTCAGTTTCTTTCCATCGAAAAATCTGGGATGCGCTGGAGACGGAGGCATGGTCACGACGCGCGATCGTGAAATGGCGGAGCGGCTGCGTTTGTTGCGTGCCCATGGTAGCCGTGCCAAATACCACTCCGAAATTATTGGCACGAATAGCCGCCTCGATACTCTACAGGCCGCCAACCTCAGTGTAAAACTCCGGCACCTGGATACCTGGACAAACGCCCGGCGGGAACGCGCAAAAATCTATCAGCAGCTTTTCGCTGATCGAAACCTCGGGGATGCCATCACGCTTCCCACGGCTCCTCCCGATTACGGGCATGTCTACAATCAATATGTAATTCGCAGCAAACAGCGCGATGCCTTGCGCGACTACTTGCAGGAACAGGGCGTGCCCACCGCAATTTATTATCCCGAACCGCTGCATCTGCAGCCCGCGTTTTCGTATCTCGGATATCAAGCCGGTTCCATGCCGGAATCCGAAGCCGCCTGCGAGGAAAGCCTGGCATTGCCGATTTATCCGGAATTGCTGCGAGAAAATCAGGAACGCGTTGTCGAAGCAATTGCGGATTTTTGCAACTCACAATCGAAAACCACGGGGAGGAACTGAACGTCATGGACAGGCAGATCGCAGTTGGCGTTGTGGGTTGTGGATACTGGGGCAAGAATCTGGTTCGTAATTTTCACCAGCTAGGAAGGTTGGGTGCAATTTGTGACGTCGACCGTCCTCGTTTGGAGCAATTGCAACGAGAATATAATGGTGTCGATATTTGCGATTCCTACGAAGAACTGTTCCAACGCAAAGATATCGAAGGAATCGTGATCGCGGCCCCCGCGGTTCAGCATTACAGCCTTGCGAAACGTGCCCTGGAGATGGGGAAAGATGTATTTGTCGAGAAGCCGCTCGCCTTGCAGGTGGATCACGCCGAAGAATTAACGCAAATGGCGCGGAAGGCCGGGCGAATTCTAATGGTTGGACACTTGCTGCAATACCATCCGGCAATTCAAAAACTGAAATCGCTCATCCGCGATGGTGTTCTCGGGAAGGTGCAATATGTTTCCTCATCCCGTTTGAACTTCGGCAAACTTCGCACCGAAGAAAATATTCTGTGGAGTTTTGCGCCGCACGACATTTCCGCGATTCTGTATCTGCTGGGTGAAGAGCCCACTTCGGTCGCGGCTCACGGCGGGAACTATCTCAACGCCGATGTCGCCGACGTAACTCTCACCAGCTGCGAATTTGCCAGCGGCGTCACCGCGCATATATTCGTCAGTTGGCTGCATCCATTCAAGGAACAAAAACTCGTGATTGTCGGGGACCGCCAGATGGCGGTTTTTGACGACATGGAGACGGCGCGCAAACTCGTTCTTTATCCCCATCAGATCGAATGGATCGATCGGCACCCGATTGCCAAGCGCTCGGAGGGTCAAGTAGTTTCGCTACCTCCGCTGGAGCCGCTGCGTCTGGAATGCCTGCATTTTCTGGAATGCATTTCCACGCGGCAGACGCCGAACACTGACGGAGAAAACGGCGTACGCGTACTGCGGATTCTGAACGCCAGCGAGCGCTCACTCAAAACGCACGGCCAGGTGCAAAAACTGGAAGAGCATCTACCCACATACTTTGTGGATCCAACCGCCAAGGTCGACGAGCCGACCACCATCGGAGCCGGCACCCATATCTGGCATTTTTCTCACGTCATGGCCAATTGCGTGATCGGCGAGAAATGTAATATGGGGCAAAACGTTCACGTGGCGTCTGGTGTCCGCATCGGAAACAACGTCAAGATTCAAAATAATGTGTCTCTCTACACGGGTGTGGAGCTTGAAGATGATGTTTTCTGCGGCCCATCCATGGTCTTCACCAACGTCATCAATCCGCGAAGTTTTGTGAACCGTAAAAATGAATACAAAAAAACATTGGTGCGCCGAGGCGCGAGTTTGGGTGCAAATTCCACGATCGTTTGCGGTACGACGATCGGCGAGTATGCCTTTGTCGGCGCGGGGGCCGTCGTTACGCGCGACATTCCCGCATATGCGCTCGTTGTTGGCTCACCGGCACGCCAGATTGGCTGGATGTGCCGTTGCGGTTCGCGTCTGGAAATCTCCGACGAACACACCCAATGTGAAAGTTGCGGCCAGGCTTACATGCTGACCAACAACGTTTTGACTCCGACCGCATCGCCTACGGTTGCGGCCGAGGCGGTCGAAACTAACCCCGCGAAAGCGAAGGGTGATACCAAATCAGTCGCTGCAACTCTGTGAGCGCCTGGATCAGCCAACCAGTGAGAATAAGTTCATGAAGCTCGCAACACAGCCCATACGAGAGACAATCGCGGGAAACGTTCCTCCCATACAGAACTCTTCGGTCCAGAAAATACAGAAGGGTGTGACTTGCCAGATCCTGAATCGGGAAGATTATCCTGAATGGGATGAACTTGTAGACAAGTCGCCTCACGGAACGATTTTTCATTACTCCTGGTGGCTGCAGACGACTGCGGCTAACTTCAAAATTCACGTCGTCAGGAATGAAAAGGGAGCGCTCGTTGCGGGATTACCGATACCCTTTCAGAGGCGGCGGTTTCTTAGATTGTTCCATTCCCCGCTCCTGACGCCGTACCTGGGCCCCGTTTTTGACCTGTCCGCGGCAGATAATATCTGCGACAAACTTCACCTGATGCGCTCGCACGGAGAACTCCTGGCTCACAGCGTGAAATCTTTCGACAGCCTCCGTTATGTTGCCGGCGCATGCGCTCCGGATTTGCAGGGATTCTTGTGGGCAGGCTTTAAAGTCCAACTTGCATTCACATTCCGTTTCCCATCAACGCATTCCCCGGAACAAATTACCGCCGGCATGACTCGCACGCATTTGCAAAAGCTGAAAAAAGCGATGCGCGCGAATCTCACCGTCACCCGCGACGAGGGCATCGATGACCTGATCGCTCTGAATGTGAAAACCTTCGAAAAACAGGGATTCCGACCGCCCTATTCTCCTGAGCTCCTCAGTAAATTGTGGAACGCGGCCTATTCGCAGGAGAGGGCGCATTTATATGTTGCACGGGCCAGCGACGGCAAGCCCGTCGCCGCCTTGCTTACTGTCCATGACAAGCGCACCACCTATCAGATTGTTTCAGGAGTCGACCATGAACTCCGCGAAATCCCGGGCGCATACCTGGTTCTGTGGACCGCCTTGCAGGACACGCTTCGCGCCGGCCGGGATTTTGATTTTGAAGGTTCCAGCCTACGCGGCGTTGAGCCCTTCTATCGCCGCTGGGGAGCAAATGCCATTCCGGTATGGCGTATCGCAAAATCGGGATCATGGCGAGGAACTCTTTATCAGTTGATGATCGAACATCGCGAGGTTGCTTCCTTCAAGCAAAGTACCAACTCATGATCGGCATTCGCACTCGATTCCAGTAAAAGCTGTTAGCGGAGAGAACTAATGGGACTACTGATCCAACCGAAGACCGCGCCTCGTGGTGCCGTCCATATTATCGACCCTCCGGCGAATCTTGCTCCGAATATTCGGATCACACCCCAGGCGCGTTACTACGCCCTGGCCGAGTTGACCCGTCGTGCCGGGATTCCCGTTGATTTCTTTCGAAAATGGAAAGTGACGGTATCACGAGAGAAAACTATTTTTGAGATTTCCAACGGCGCGAGCAAATTCATCTCCTTTCCGCACGCCAATGCCAAACACCTGAAAGATCTGGCCGCGGGGAAATTCAGCTACGTGACAGTCCCCTTGGCCGCAACCCTGAATGCCGCAGAGGACAGCAGCATTTCGTACTGCGTCGTTCCGTTTGTTGCCCCAATGGGCGCAGAAGGACGGCCGCTCTTTCATCTCGTAGATCAAAATCATCTTGAGTGCGCAGTCGATCTTCCCTTATCGATCTTGCTTACTCTCTCTCGCTGGGAAGAACTGCGGGATGTGCCGCGCGACCTTCATGGACGCTTTCAGGCGAATTCCAGTATCGCGTCGTCCGGCGGGTTCCTGAATCGTCCTATCATTGACGAATATGGTTTGGCATTCGAGCAGGCGATGGAACTGCTGTACCCCTCGTGGAAAAAGACAGAGCGCAAACTGCGTATCAAGGTGAGTCATGATGCGGATAACATCGGAATCCCATTTCGCTGGAGAACGGCGGTTCGCCACTCACTCCGGTCCCGAGCGCCTTTTAATTCGGTCCGGGATATGTCGAGCTGGCTAAGCACGAATGTCGAACCGGCCGAGCTCAGGTCTGTTCGAGATATTGTCACTGCGTCGTTGAAGCACGGCTTGAGCTCCACCGTCTATTGGAAGGCCGGACCTCCAGGACCGATGGACAGTGGTTACGATCCGCGCCACAAAAGAGTGCGCGCCGTTGTGGATTGGTTGCGCGAGATCGGCGGCGAATGTGGAGTCCAGCCGGGGTACAACACGTACCGTTCCCCGGAAAAGCTGCGCAGAGAAATCGTGATCCTGCGGGACGTTCTCGGCGAACATCCGTTCGGCGGGAGACAACATTATCTGAGATGGTGCCCGGATACCTGGATCGATTGGGAAAATTGCGGCTTGGCGTACGACAGCAGTGTCGGATTTGCTGAGCAGACCGGATTCCGGGCGGGAACATGTGTGCCCTACCGGCCCTGGCTGTTCCCTCTCAATCGTCAGGCTGACCTGCTCGAAATCCCTTTAATCGTTATGGATCGCACCCTGCTCGAATACATGAAGCTTACCAAGGACCAGGCCATCGGTGATGTCAAGAAATTGACGGCCCGTTGCCGCTCGGTAGGCGGAGTGTTCACAATCCTGTGGCATAACGATGCATTCCTTGATCCGTTTTACCGTAACGTCTATCTGGGTTTGCTGGAAATTCTGCAAGGTATCAATAACTATAATTGGCAAGCTGAAGTCATACCCTCTTTCGGTTGATGACGCATGATAGCCACCTCAAGTAACTCGCGAAATCTTTTGCTCGGCTTCCTCGTGATTGCCGGGAGCACCGTGTTCCTCTGCATCTATTGGAATCTCGCCCTGGAGCTGCCTTTATTGGGTCTGGCAGGCCTTGCAGTGCTGCTCTATGTGGGAGCCAAATATCCTGAATGGTTTCTTGTCGCCGCTCTTTTTGCCCCGCAATGGAAAACATTCTGGGTTTTCAAAATCGTGGACAAGGCCCTCGATCTGACCCTCGCAATGCTTTTATGTCTTGTTGCCGCGTTGATCTGGCGCCTTCTGTTCCAGTTGGGACGATCGCATTCCGCCGACTTCCGGAAAATCTTCTTTGGCCAGGGAAATCAGATCCTAGCCCTCTGCCTATTTGCCGCAATCGTTACCGCCAGCTATGCCTATACCAGCGCTCCCAACTACGGCGGATCAAAGTTGGTGCGTTTTCTTAGCATCGGCATTCTGCTCTTCATTGCGCCATTTTTTTTGATTCTCACAGAGGAGCACCTGCGGCGTTTTGCGCGCGCTTTTGTTGGAGTTTCCGCGGCTACCGCGATTCAGCTGATCTTGACTCTGGAATATGGCAGCCAGGATCCAAATGTCGATATCACCAGAATCGGTGCCGGATGGCTGCTTGGAATGGCCGTCATTCTTATCCTGTTTTATCCGCTTCTGCCCAGCCGCAGAGGGCAATGGATGCTGTACGTTTCCGTGCTGCCCTTGTGCATCGCGGGGTTGGTGGCCTCCGCTGCTCGTGGACCACTGGTCTCAATGGCGGTCGCGGTTTTGATTGGGTCCATTACATGGCTGGCACAAGGCCGACTGCGGGCGCGCACTGCCATGGTTCTATTTCTGCTATTTAGCATCGGTATTGGGGGGGCATATCTCGCTTTAAGGCAGGCTAATCTCGGCAAGTACAGCGCAAAGGCTAATGAGTTCGAAACCCTCTTCACGAAAGGTAGTTCCTCTGGAAGCGCCGGTGAGCGCCTGGATTACTATCGAGCGACTCTAGCCGCGATTCCTGATCATTTGCTTCTTGGAACGGGCGTAGGAAGCTGGAGCAGGTTCTACTATGGAAGCGATTTGAGGAATTATCCCCACAATCTCTTTCTTGAAATCGCCTTCGAAGAAGGACTGCTCGGTCTGGCAGCTTTCTTCATATTTCTGTTTTCGGTCGGAGCGGCGACATTCCGGATGCTGCGTGAATCGCGCTCGCATTTCCTGGCACTGGGCTTGATGGTCTTATATTGCGTGCTCGTTAGCTTGTTCAGCGGCGACCTGGATGACAGCCGTGTGATGTTTTTTTGGGCCGGCCTCACACTGGCCATTTGCCGCACGGTCCGTCTGCGTTTGAAAGCCGGTAAATTTGTTGGACGACCTTTCAGGCGACCTTTTGCTCCACAGTCGCCATCGCCCTGGGCCCCTGCTTATTCCGGCCGCTTCGCGTTGGGAGGACGTTCCGTCCCAAGGAGGGGGCGTGCATGGCGCGAAAAATTTGTGTATTGACATCTGCGCATCCGCCGTCTGATGTGCGCATCTTCCACAAGGAATGCAAATCTATTGCCCGGGCGGGCTATGAAGTAACGCTGATCGCTTCGGTCGAAAAAGATGGCGTTCGTGAGGGAATCAAACTAGTACGACTTCCCCGCTGGAGAAATCGGCTCGAGCGCTTTCTTCGTTGCTCCGTCGCGATTTACAAAAAAGGTCGCCAGGAAAACGCGGACATATATCATTTTCATGACCCGGAATTAATTCCTGCCGCTCTAATGTTGCGGCTTGCCGGAAAAAAAGTCGTCTACGACATTCATGAAGATTTGCCGCGAACAATTTCCTACAAACCCTACATTCCGAATTTTTTGAAGGGGTCGATTTCCCGAGCCGCCGAATTCGTTGAGGACTGGGCAGGCGCCAGGTTTTCGGGTCTGGTGGCGGCGACCCCCACAATCGGAAACCGCTTCCGTAGGGTGAATAACAGTGTGGCAATCGTCAACAACTATCCGAGAATCGAAGAAATTGAACTGCCCTCCGGCGCGGCAATTGAAAAACGCGAAGCGGTGCTGCTCTATGTGGGCATGAGAATTACGCGGGCTCGTGGAGCAGAGGAAATGGTCCGCGCCATGGGACTGCTTCCGAATCAATTGCAGGCGCGCTTGAGGCTCGTCGGCGCCTGGGACCCCGCGGAATTGCCCCAATCTTTATCGAGCCTCCCGGGCTGGACGCGCACTGAGTATGTGGGCCCTGTGGATCGAATCGGAATTGCTCGTGAGTTGCGTAAAGCCTCTATAGGTCTGGTTATCCTGCATCCAGAACCAAACTATGTCGCGTCGCAACCTGTAAAACTCTTTGAATACATGTGCGCCGGAATTCCCGTCATTGTGTCCGATTTCCCTGTGTGCCGCGAGATCGTCGGGAAGGCGCGATGCGGGTTCCTGGTCAATCCCCTGGATACGGACGAGATCGCTCGTGCCATGGAGTATTTGTTGACGCATCCGGAAGAAGCGGAAGAAATGGGCCGGCGCGGTTTTCAAGCGGTCCACGAAAATTACAATTGGGCGAATGAAGAAAAGATTCTCCTGCAAATGTACGACAGGCTTTTTAGTCTCGATCCCGCGTATCAGGGAAGCCTGGCGGACACGAGGTGCACTCCTTGAAAATACTCGTTTTAGCGCAGTATTTCGCTCCGGAAATCGGAGCGTCCCAGGTGCGCCTGAGCTCATTTTGCCGTGAAGTTGCCGAGGCTGGACATTCCGTCGAAATCGTCACCGCGATGCCGCATCATCCCGGGGGGCAGATCTTTCCCGAATATCAAGGTAAGTTCTATTGCCGCGAAAATTGGGAGGGACTTACCGTTCATCGTGTGTGGCTCTATGCCGCCAATAGTTCCAATTTGAAGCGCTTAATGAATTATGCTTCCTTCTGTCTGACCTGCCTATTTGGATTGGCGCGCGCAAGCAGGCCGGATTATATTTTTGTCGATTCTCCTCCTCTTTTCCTCGGCATCCCCGGCTGGATCGCTGCGAAGATCTGGCGCGTGCCCCTGTTGTTTAATGTCGCTGACTTGTGGCCGGATTCCGTGCGCGACCTCGGAATCATGAGCGACGGTCTTCTGGTGAGAATCGCCTACCGCCTGGAGCGCTGGATTTATCGCCACGCCACGTCGGTGACCGCGGTAACCGAAGGCATACGCGCCGCGCTGCTCGGCTCCAAGCGCCTGCCGCCGGAAAAAGTAATGTTCCTTCCGAACGGCGTCGACACAAAACTGTTCAAACCGTCTCCACCGGATGAAAAACTAAAACAAAATCTGGGTCTTGCGGGAAAGAAAATCGTTCTCTACGCTGGCAATCATGGATATGCAGGGGCAGTCGAGCAGGTTCTGTACGCCGCGAACTGCCTGCGCGACGAGCCCTCGCTACACTTCCTGTTAATCGGCGAGGGGCCTGAAAAGCGAAAGCTGATCGAGCTGGCAGCAATTCTGAAGGTGTCCAACGTTACGTTTCATGATCAGGTTCCGCTTGTTGTCATGCCCTCGTTTCTGTCTATCTCGGATCTCGCTGTGGTCACCTTGCGCAAATCACAGGTGATGGCGGGCGCGCGCCCAGCAAAATCGTTTGTGATGATGGCCGGCGGCAAACCCATCGTTCTCTCCGCGGAAGGAGAGGCGGCACGTTTGATTGAGGCAGCGGGATCAGGATTGGTCGTTCCACCCGAAGATTATGAAGCTATAGCCAAAGCCATCCGTAAACTTATGAACGATCCGGAGAGAGCCTTCCAATTGGGTGCGAATGGACGCAGATTTGTCGTATCCAATTTCGAGTGGTCGTCGCTGGTCCGCAATTGGCTCGCGCAACTTTCCAACATTTCAGTTTCGCCCGCCCGTCCTAAAGGGGATCTCCATCATGCGGAAAGGGAAGCCGGCTCTCCGCTCTCGAATGATTAACGTCCGAAATGCCGCCACGACCTGTGGCGCGATCCTTGTGATCCTGACCTGTGCGATGGGTGCGCAGGTGCCAAACAGGGTGATCACCTGGGGGCCGAACACGCCCGATTGGAATCGGGCTC
>Ga0137415_10000787_pt1 | contig 31034 bp, 30 predicted proteins | sample CZODoug3_1_1_16f_FD_183082 | JGI IMG/M metagenome (GOLD analysis project Ga0137415, IMG submission 183082) | Vadose zone soil fungal communities from Angelo Coast Range Reserve, California, USA - CZODoug3_1_1_16fungal (Hybrid Assembly) | ecosystem: Environmental > Terrestrial > Soil > Vadose...
CTCCAGCTCCGGATCGAAGGTGTAGCTGTAGTCGATGGTCTGAATGTCGCAGCGTGCGCCGGGATATCGGTTCCAGTACCAGGTGCCGCCGACGTCGTCGGCCTCCTCCAGCACCACCGTCGTGAAGCCGGCCTTGTGCAACCGATGCAGAAGGTACAGGCCGGCGAACCCGGCACCCACCACCGCGACGTCGACCTGCTGCGTCGTACCGCCGCTCGTCGCTTCCGAAGCACGTGCTGCAACCGTTGCGTCTGGCATGCCATCCTCCCATGTTTTTAATTTTGCCGCAGGCTAATATCCACGCACCCAGTTTGTCATCAGGGCAATAGTTCCACTTGCGTCGACACGCTATCGCGTCTGGGAACTCGCCGGTGTCTGCAACACGACCCTTCAAGTTTCAGTCAACCAGGGCAGCAATTACGGCGTGGGGCACCGGGGGCCCATCGCGCCGCAACAATGCGAAGTTGCCCGCCGTAGCTCGCGAGCGAAGGCGGAAGCAATCCATTCTGTCTTTGACGATCTGGTTGTTCGAAATCGCATTGGAAAAAATTTGCGGCGGTGCCGGTGGGCCAAGCCACCTGGTCGCGCGAATGCGCGCCCGATGACAGGCCCCGCGCATCGCGCTCGCGAGCGCGAGGAGGCTGAGGAGGGCGATGACGGTCAGTCAGCCCCTCAGTGTCTCGTCGCGCTCTGCGCATTCGATGATTTCGCGCTTATGGAATGATGCGATCGCGCCGAAACTCAGCAAACATACGAAGAAACATTTCCTCGGAATCCACCAGGTCGTGAAATCCAAAGCGACGCACCTTGCTGGTATCCGAGACGATATCATAATCCGATGCGAAAACGCCGTCGGGATAGCCCCAAGCGGCAATGTCCTCGTAGCGGTATTTCTGCAGCCCGTTTTTCTCGACGATGCCGTCCCAAATCGGTCCCTTGTCGGCCATGACCCGTGAGAGGCTGATCTGTCGTGGCGGAGCCAGTTCCATGCCGAAGAAATCGGCGAATTTGGGCCACATGTTCTGCCATCGCATGAGATCGCTGTTGGTGATGTTAAAGGCCTGATTCGCACATTTCGGGTCGGTTGCCATCCATTCTATGGCCTTGGCCAACAGAGCAGCATCGGTACACTGATAGAGCGCCGTGTAAGCGCCGGGCTTGCCGGGAAAGCTGAGCGGCAGTCCTAGCGCCTTACAGATGTTGGCGTAGACGGCGATCGCCAGCGTCAGATTCATCGGCCCTCCCGTGGAGAAGCCGCAGACCGCATGCGGGCGCCCGACCGACCAGGTCCAGCGCTTGCCCTTCTGGAACTCCTCAAGGAAGCCCTGCTGGTTGTAGTAGAAGTTGGGCGGCATGTGCCGCGGATCGTCCTCCTTGGTCGGCGTCTTGTAGGGCCCAAGATGATTTCCGTACCACCTTGTGCCCTGAGAAAGGTGAACGTGCTCGAGTGCAGGCGAAGCAGCCTCGATCGTTTTGACGAGGTTCACGAACATGCCGGTATTCGCCGACATCAGTTCATCAGGATCCGCGCGCTCCGTGATCGCCAAATAGAACGCATGGGAGATATTGGTAAGGGCCCCGAGCTTGGTCCGGCAATCAATGGGATCGAGCAGGTCCGCCGAAATGTGTCGGTAGTTGCCTGAAATCTGTGGCTTGCGACGCGACACGGCGACGATATCCCAGTCGCCCTGCTTAAGCAGATGAGCCAGCATGTAACTGCCCGCCAAGCCAGATGCTCCGGTAACCAATGCGGTACGCTTCGTCATTGAAGATCCTCGTTTCGAGCGCTGAGTGATTCGACTTCTTGAACTGTCGCCGCAGGGGCCCGGCCTGAGCCACCGAAGCCAGGCCGCCGGCGTCGGTTAGCTGATCGGGTCGACACGGTCCGGGTAGAAGGCGACGTAATCCTTGATCTGCACCATCGCTTCGAATGGGGTCTCGTAAGTCCACACCGCATTGCGGGAGCGATCCCCGCCAGCCGGAATGCTGTAATAGGAAGCGTCGCCCTTGTAGGGGCAATACGTCGTGTGTTCGCTCCGCGTGAGCGCGGCCATATCGACATCCCGACGGGGGATATACTGAACCGGCGGATAGGACGCCTCCCGAAGCGTCAACGCATCGTTGGTGTCGGCGATGACTTTTCCGCCGACCGTGACCACGACACGAGACGAATTCGCTTCGATCGTAATCGGGTGGTCGGGCCCCGGCATCTTCATAATCTTCATCGGCCTATCAGCCATGATCTGTATCCTTCTGAGTTGGGAATGGCGTCTCGGCAGCCAAAAACCGCGTGCGGAGCAAACCGCGCCCGGACAGGATCAGCCGGCGGTCTTGCCGCCATCGACGTTGAGGATATGGCCGGTGATGAATGAGGCTTCGTCCGACGCGATAAAGACGATCGCGTTGGCGAGTTCCTCCGAGAGGCCGAGGCGGCCCATCGGAACACCCCTCACCAAAGCGGCCTTGTTCTCCGCCGTGCCCGTAAAACGGGTCAACATGCCCGTGTCGGTAGGGCCAGGCGCCACGCCGTTGACACGGATTCCCGACTTGGCGATCTCGAGCGCCACCGACTTGGTGATGCCTTCGACGGCGTGCTTGCTGCCGACATAGATAGAGGCCCCCGCCGCACCCTCGTGCCCGTAGGTCGAGGAGATGTTGATAATGCTGCCGCTGCCCTGTCCCTGCATAACGCGCACTTCGTGCTTCATGCTCAGGATCACGCCGAGCACATTGGTGTCGAACGTCGCGGCATAGCTTGCCGCGGTCTGGTCCGTGATCGGGCCAACCTGGCCTTCGGTGCCGGCATTGTTGACTGCGACATCGAGACGGCCAAACCGTGCGACGGTCTTGTCGACCAAAGCGCGGACGTCATCCTCCTTGCGGACGTCGGCGTTGATAAACTCGGCTTCCGAACCGAAAGCGCGCAGTTCGTTCGCGAGCGCCTTGCCGACCTCATCACGCCGACCGGCTATGACGACCTTCGCGCCCTTCTTGGCGAAGGCGATGGCGGCGGCGCGCCCGATGCCGGTCAAGGCGCCCGTGATCAATACGACTGGGTTAGTCATTTTTTCTGGTTCCTCACGATTTCACACTTCCTGCCGGCGGAGCATGGATAGCAACGCCGGGAAGCTGATAAAGGCCCACGGATGTCTCCCGAGGGCGCTTCCGCTGTGGGCTAAGTAGGAACCGCTGGCGCCTGCGCAAAAGACTTTGTAAGTAGGGGGGCATGCCTCGAAGATATGGAGGGCGGAATGGAGCTACGGCACCTTCGTTATTTCGTGGCGGTCGCCGAAGAGGGCAGCCTGACGCTCGCGGCCGAAAAACGGCTGCACACCTCGCAGCCTTCCCTCAGCCGGCAAATCCGCGATCTCGAATTCGAGGTCGGCGTCCAGTTGATGAGCCGCAGCGTGCACGGCGTCGAATTGACCGCCGCCGGTCGGGCCTTTCTCGACCATGCACGGCTGGCGCTCACTCAGGCGGAGGCCGCCGCCGAGGCAGCGCGACGGGCGGCGCAACCTGCCAAACCGATTTTCTCCATGGGTTTCCAAACCGGACAGGAAGTTGATTGGCTGCCTCGTGCCACAAGCATCCTGTGCGACGAATTGCTCCATATTGAAATCAGAGTTTCCAGCGACCATTCGACAATGCTTGCCGACGACCTGCAGCGCGGGAAGCTCGATATCGCTTTCCTCCGCCGCGAACAGAAGGCCGATCTCGAATACAAATTGGTCGCAAAGGAGTCTCTGGTCGTGATCCTGCCGAGCGATCATCCGCTCGCCGAGTGCCACGCCATCGATCCACACGATCTTGCCGGTGAAACATTCATCGGGATATCAAGCGTGCCGCGCGTGCTGCGTGCTGTTATCGACGATTATCTGCAACGATCCGGAATAGAGATCGTGCCACATCTCGAGATCGATAATTTCGCGATGGCCGTTTCTCTGGTTGAGTCGACGCGCGGTGTGGCCCTGGTTCCGACGTCTGCACTGAATTTCTTGAAAGGGTCTGTCATCAGTCGTCCGCTCAAGGGAGAGGCGCCGACCATCGATTTGGTGATCGGATATCACAAGGCAAACACATCCCCGATCCTAAGGACATTCCTCTCCAGAATTGATGACCTGACCCCTCGGATATCCAGCAAGGCTCGCCGAATGAGCAGACCGGGATCGGCCGCTGCGGCACCCTGACCGCAGCGCAGACCGATGCAAGCGACGAAGCGATCCACCCTTTCTGCGCGGCGCGATGGATTGCTTCGCGGAGCCTGTCATCGGGTGCGCATTCGCGCGACCGCGGGCTCGCAATGACGTAAGGGTGCTGCGCCGTGCGACATCAGAGCAGTCGGAATTTCGGTTATTTCCACACCGACTTGTCGGCGTCCCAGCGCTGTCCCCTGAATTCCTTGGCGAGCGCGTCGACCGAACCGTTGTCGTCCTTGGGCTCGCCGCCTTCCTCGTCGCCGCTCGAGTCCTCGGACAGATTGAGCTTTGGGCCCGCGCCTTCGTCCGATGTGGTGATCACCGGGCTCGAGATCCACAGCATCAGCCGGTCGGAGGCGCCGGGTTTGTCCGGCGAGACCAGTGCCGTGATCTCGATATTCTCGGTGAGGCCGAGCGCCGGATACACCTGGCTCGGGCGCTTCAAGGTCAGCTTCAGCTTTCCGGTGTTGGCGTTCCACGAAGCCGCCGACGGTTTGGCGGAAAGCGTCTTGCTCAGGATATTCGAGATCGCGGTGGCGGTCTTGTCCTTGTCGATCTTGTTGCCGTCGCGCCATTCCGCGGCGGAAAAGCGGATGGTGCGGTCCATCTCCATGCTGCCGCTGGTCCAGCCCACAGCGACCACGCCGGGCGCCGACTTCACCTTGGCGATCAGGGCGCTCGCGTGATCGGGATCGACCGCGAGATTGATGGTCTGCTCGCCGGCCCGGAGCGCGTCGCAGGAGACGGCGAGGCTGCCAAGGCCGATTTCGACGGCCTCGCCCTTCAGGCTCTTCAGGAAATCCAGCGCGGTGTCCAGCTTGACGCGCACGCCGACCGATTCCGGCGAGACTTCGGTAAAATCCTTGGGAGCCGGCGTGATGCCGTCATCGGTGGTCTGGTTGTCCAGAAACTCCTTTTCGCTGAGATCGGAATTGTCCGACGAGGCCACTTGCGTCACGGTCTGGCCGACGCTGATCTGGCCGCGGAATTCAAAGCTGTCGCCGGTTTGCCTGCGCGAGAGTTTTACCGTGACCGGCAATTTGTCCGCGAGCGTCTGCGTCGTGCCGGTCATCGTTTGGCCGTTGACGCCAAGGTTGGCGATGAAACGGTCCTTGCGGTCGGAGCCCTTTTCGGCGGGATAGCAGACGTCGAGCACGGCTGAGGTGACGATCTTGCCCTGGCGGATCTCCTTGAGGATGACGTCGGCGTTGCCGTCCATCAAGCCGTCGATCGATGTGAAGTAGCGCGTTTCGGCGGCCCCGGGTGCGGCCTTGGGCTCGAGCTTGATCTGAGCGAAGGCGATCTCCGAGGAAGCCGTCACCAGACCGAACAGGCAGAGCAAAAGCGCGCGCATGTGAAGTTCCTCGAAGGACAGAATCGGTGCCGCCGGTGTTACCAAACCTCTGTGTCATTGGCCAAAAGAAGGCCGCCCGGAGGCGGCCTTCAATTTCATCACAGGTGAACAGACCGGGCCTAGAACCCCATTCCACCCATGCCACCGCCGCCACCGCCACCGCCGGGCATCGGCGGGGCCGGCTCCCTCGGCAGTTCGGCGACCATGGCTTCCGTCGTCACCAAGAGGCCGGCCACGGAAGCCGCGTCCTGCAGCGCGGTGCGCACCACCTTGGCGGGATCGATGATGCCCTTGTCGACCATGTCGACATATTCCTCGGTCTGGGCATCGAAGCCGAAGGTCTCGGACTTGTTCTCGAGGATCTTGCCGACCACGATCGAGCCCTCGACGCCGGCATTCTCCGAGATCTGGCGGATCGGAGCTTCCAGCGCCTTCAGCACGATATTGATACCAGCCTGGACGTCGGCGTTATCGTTGTGGATGCGGCCGACGGCCTTTTTGGCGCGCAGCAGCGCCACGCCGCCGCCCGGCACGATGCCTTCCTGCACCGCGGCGCGGGTCGCGTTCAGCGCGTCCTCGACGCGATCCTTCTTCTCCTTGACCTCGACTTCGGTCGCGCCGCCGACGCGGATGATGGCGACGCCGCCGGCGAGCTTGGCGAGGCGCTCCTGCAGCTTCTCGCGGTCGTAGTCGGAGGTGGTCTCCTCGATCTGGCCCTTAATCTGGCCGACGCGGGCTTCGATGTCCTTTTTCTTGCCGGCGCCGCTGATGATCGTAGTGTTTTCCTTGTCGATCACCACTTTGCGCGCGCGTCCCAGCATGTTGACGGTGACGCTTTCGAGCTTCATGCCGAGTTCATCGGAGATCAGCTGACCGCCGGTCAGGATCGCGATGTCTTCCAGCATCGCCTTGCGGCGATCGCCGAAGCCGGGCGCCTTGACGGCGGCGACCTTCAAGCCGCCGCGCAGGCGGTTGACCACCAGCGTCGCCAGCGCTTCGCCCTCGACGTCCTCGGCGATGATCAGGAGCGGTCGGCCGGACTGCACCACCGCCTCGAGCACCGGCAGCATCGCCTGCAGGCCGGACAGCTTCTTCTCGTGCAGCAGCACGTAGACGTCCTCGAGCTCGGCGGTCATCTTTTCGGCATTGGTGATGAAATAGGGCGACAGGTAGCCGCGGTCGAATTTCATGCCTTCGACGATGTCGACCTCGGTCACGAGCGACTTGTTCTCCTCGACCGTGATGACGCCCTCATTGCCGACCTTCTGCATCGCCTGCGCGATCATCTTGCCGATCGCGGCATCGCCGTTGGCCGAGATGGTGCCGATTTGGGCGACTTCGGAGGAGGCGGCGACCGGCTTGGCGCGCTTCTCGATGTCCTTGACCACGGCGGCGACCGCGATGTCGATGCCGCGCTTGAGGTCCATCGGGTTCATGCCGGCGGCGACCGACTTGGCGCCCTCGCGCACGATCGCCTGCGCCAGCACGGTCGCGGTGGTGGTGCCGTCACCGGCGGTGTCGTTGGTCTTGGAGGCGACCTCGCGCAGCATCTGCGCGCCCATGTTCTCGAACTTGTCCTCGAGCTCGATCTCCTTGGCGACGGTGACGCCGTCCTTGGTGATGCGCGGAGCGCCGAAGCTCTTTTCGATGACGACGTTGCGGCCCTTGGGGCCGAGCGTCACCTTCACCGCATTGGCGAGGATATCGACGCCGCGCAGCATGCGATCGCGGGCGTCTCCGGAAAATTTTACGTCTTTGGCAGCCATCTGAATTCACTCCTGGAAATGGTCCTCATGCCTGCATAACGGCTTCGCCGCTATCGCTGGAGGCGCGGCCTCTTGGCCGCATCTCGAAGGAAGAGTTTGTGGATACGACCCTTCGAGACGGCGGCTTCGCCGCCTGCTCAGGGTGAGGAAGGCGCCAGTTAAGCCAGCACGCCCATGATGTCGCTCTCCTTCATGATCAGGAGTTCCTCGCCATCGAGCTTGATTTCGGTGCCCGACCATTTGCCGAACAGCACGCGGTCGCCGACCTTGAGGTCGATCGTGATCAGCTTGCCGGTCTCGTCACGGCCGCCCGGGCCGACCGCGGTGATCTCGCCCTGGGAAGGCTTTTCCTTGGCGCTGTCGGGAATAATGATGCCGCCCTTGGTCTTCGCTTCGGCGTCGATACGCTTGACCACGACGCGGTCATGCAGCGGGCGGAATTTGGATTTAGCCATCAGGTTTCCTCTTGGAGGCTTGGTTTCAGGTCTGGTTCATCGAGACGGGTATTGAATGCTGGTCGACATCACGGGACAGGGCGCCGAACCCCTTTTAGCAATCATGGTATTAGAGTGCTAATTGTGGGCGGGGAATATGGCTTGGCGCCGATCCTGTCAAGCAAGGGGGTTAAGGCCCAAGGGGGTTAAGGCCTTGGTGAGGCCAATATAGGATGCTCCCTGAGAAACCAAATCGTGGCGGTGACGTAATCTTATCGGACGTCATTGCTCCTGTTGACGTTTTACGCTTGGCTGCATGACGGGTGCGGCCGGGAGATTGCTCGGGGGATTGCGGATGATCGGGTCACGTAACGCGCGCACGGTTGCCAGGTTGGCGGCTGTTTCGGCGCTGACGATATTCCTTGGGGCGTGCGGCAGCATGAGCCTGCCGTCGCTGTCGTCGAACACCGCGCCTCAACCATCGGAACCGGGGGTCGGGCCGGAGATGCCGGCAACCATCCGCGCCGACGAAATCGTCGGCCGCTGGGGCCTCGCCTCGTTCCAGAACCCCAATGACCGCGCCCGGACCGAGGCCGCGGCGCGGGCCCAGTGCAAGCAGCCTTATGTGATCGGCGCCGGCCAGTCGGGCGGCGTGGTCATGCATCTGGCCGACCAGGCGACCCCGCAGGAACTGCGGCTGAAAGGCAGCCCGAGCGGCAAGAACTATATCGGACCGCCGGGCCCGACCCCTGGCGAGCAGGACCGGGAAATCGTTTCGTTTGATGGCCGTGTGCTGATCACCCGCTTCATCGACAAGGATGCCGCCACCCGCTACGGCAACATGGTCTATGTCCGCTGCGCGCCAAGGGCGTGAGTTAAACTAGACCGTCCTTGCGAGCGGAGCGAAGCAATCCATCCCTCCGCTTGCGGCGCGATGGATTGCTTCGTCGCTTGCGCTCCTCGCAATGACGGAACAAAAAAACGCCGGCCTCACGCCGGCGTTTTGCTTATCGCGTGAGCAACCGTCTCAGTCGAACAGGGCGTCGATGTCGTCCTGCGAGGCGTGACCGACGTCGCCGTCGAGCTTGGGGCCGTTGAGCAGCTTGGCGTCGCCTTCGCGGCTATCGGCGATCTGTGGTGCGTGCGCCTTGATGGCGTCGACGCCGCCCCAGATGTCCATCATCGCATTGATGTGCTGTTCGATGAACTTCATCGTGATCATCACCTTGCTGATGCGCTGACCGGTGAGATCCTGGAAGTTGCAGGCCTCGAAGATCGAGACCACGCGTTCCTGGATATCTTCGCTGAGCAGCTTTTGCTGGTCTGGCGAGATGTTCTTGGCCATTGCGGTGGCCGCCTGGTCGATCGCCTCGGCGGCTTCCAGAATCTGCTGGGTGGCCTGTTCGGTGCCGCCGACGACCGCGCCGAGCTCGCCATTGACCTTGGCCATTTCCTCGCCGTTGAAGCTCTTGCTGTGCAGCACCGCGATTTCGCGCTTGGTGCGGATGATGGCGTCGTGAATCAGATCGAGCTCGACCTTGAGCTTCTCGCATTGTTCGATCTGGGCGCGGTAGGTTTCCAGGAGTGCGTGGGTTTCCGCAACTTCGCGCGCGACGGACGCTTCAGCGCTCTCGGCTACAACGGAGCGGCCGCCACTGGCCGCCATCTGTGCGCGCATGGCGCGGAGCTCGGCCATGATCTCGCGATGCATCGGGCCGATCTCGCCGCCGTCGGCGAGCATCGGCACTTCGCCCATCAAGGCTTCTTCAATACGAAAACGCTTGCGACTAACCGACATGAGTTTATTCCCACCGCTTCACTCCGCTGTTTTAGACAGACGCGATTTAACGTGAGGTTCACGCGGGAACCGTTGCGGCGTCCGCACCGGTCGCGCCTCGCACCAACGGTTAACCATGCCGCTGGCGCGTTCATTCAAAATAAACGCTACCGGACAAATCCGGGCGCAATTGACGACGTGGTGAATCGAAACGCGGTTTTCGTTTACCAAACCGACGCGGTTTTGGTTCTTATTGATCGCGTGCAACGGCGCTGTTCGGCGCCTTCAAGAACTAAACAGTGACGAAACAGTACAGAGTACGTCGATGTTCAAGAAAATGTCTCTTGCGCTGCTGGCCAGCGCCTCCTTCCTGGTTGCGGGTCCCCACCAAGCTTTGGCGATCGACGCCGCATCGCCTCCCGAGCCAAGCGTGATCTACGCCAACCAGGCCGCATCGCCGCCGGTGCGCATCGCCTCCGCCGAACGCTCCGGCATGGGCGGCGGCTTCATCGAATTCCTGTTCGGTGACGGGCAACCTCAAGGCTACCAGCAGCAGCCGATGTATCAGCAGCAGCCGTCCTATGGCGGACGCCGTTCGCTGCTGCCGCCGATGGATCCGCAGCAGCAGATGCGTGAGCCGCAGGAAGAGGCCGCCGATCCTGCGCAACGCCCGTTCGATCCGAGATTTGAGAAGCAGTTGGTCGACTATCACGGCAAGGAAAGTCCCGGCACCATCGTCGTCGATACGCCCAACAAGTTCCTGTTCCTGGTGCAAAGCGACGGCAAGGCGCTGCGTTACGGCATCGGTGTTGGCCGTCCCGGCTTCACCTGGTCGGGCGTCAAGGCGATCTCGGCCAAGAAGGAATGGCCGGCCTGGACGCCGCCGCCGGAAATGCTGGTGCGCCGCCCCGACCTGCCACGGCATATGGAGGGCGGTCCGCAAAACCCGCTCGGCGCGCGCGCGATGTATCTGGGATCGTCGCTCTATCGCATCCACGGCTCCAATGAGCCCTGGACCATCGGCACCAACGTCTCGTCCGGCTGCATCCGGATGCGCAACGAGGACGTCATGGACCTCTACGGCCGCGTCAATGTCGGCACCAGGGTGATCGTGATCTGACCTCAATTGCCGTCCCGGCTCAAGGCCGGGACGACGCAGAGGAGAGAATCGAAACGGCCGCTCGACGCGAGCGGCCGTTTTCTTGTGGGCTTCGAAATTGGATCAGGCGTAGTCGCTGTCGCTGTCGCCGCCGCCATCGTCGTCGAAACCGTCGGAATCGTGATCCACGTCGTCATTGTCGTCGTTCGACGCCTGGTCGAACAGGCCCGCGCGCGAACCGGAATTGTCGTCAGCGCGCTGGTTGGACGAACCGATATCGTTCACCCCGGCATCCTTCGCCAGATCGCTGCCGGACTGATCGCTCAACGGCCGCTGGCCTCCACCAAGTCCCGCGGTGTCGCCAAAACTCTGATGGCTGCCGCCGCCCATCATCGAACGGATGCTGCCAAGCAGCAGCGATCCGCCGACCACGCCGGCGGCCGCGGCCGCCGCGGTTCCGAGGAACGAGCCGCCACCGCCGCCGAACGGGGCTTGCGGCGCGCCATAGGGCTGACCGCCATAGGACTGACCGTAAGGCTGCTGACCATATTGTGTTGATGCTTGCGACTGCTGCAGCGCCTGACCGCTGTTCCACACCGGGCGGCCACCGATGTCGGGGGCGCGTACCGGCGGCACCGAGCCCGAGCCGTGCGGCTGGCCTTGCCCGAAGATCGCGTCACGCATCGAATCGAGGAAGCCGCCGGATTGACCCTGTCCGGCGTGATCTTGTTCCGGCGAAAGCGCCGCTTCCAGCTGCTGGATGTGGTCGTTGGCGCGCTTCAGCGCTTCGTCCTGCACCAGCGCCGTCTGCACCAGCGCGTAGACCGCGTTGGGCGCGTTGCGCAGGCCTTGCATGATCGCAGACATGGCCTCGGGATCGCGCGGGGCGCTCTCCAGCTTGGCGAGCCGGTCGAAAAGATCGTCAATCAATTGGCGTTCTTGCGGTGTCATGGCCTTCTCCCTCGCGTCGAATTGGCATCGAAGCGCGGGGCAGATGTAGGCGGGGTTTGTGTCGCAAGTAGTGGGCGGGTGGATTAAATTTCGGTATGCGACAAAACGACCGATCGGCTTTGTTGAGCGATATCAATGCAATGTAACTTTATTCACGGCCAGCAACGGCGGGAAAAGCGAGCTGGCGAGAAAGGCGTGTTCGGTTTCGCGCTGGGTGGTCAAGGAATCGAGGCTGACCAGTGTGTCGTCGACAAATCCGGGGTGGCACATCACCAGCCCGCCCTCCGGCAGCCCGTCGAGGAATTGCTGCATCAGGGCCGCGAAATCGGGTTGCCCAGAGAAATCATAGGCGCCGGCGAAGGCCGGATTGAAGGCAATCCGCGCGGCCGCGGCGCGCGCACGAAATTGCGCACTGAGCAGGTCGAGCACCAGCGCCTTGGGTGCGCCGAGCCGCTTTGTCAGCGGCTGATGGCGCCCGCCCTGGCGGACCCAGGCTCCGGGTGCCGCTTCCTTCACCGCGCTGAGAAATGCGTCGCGCACCTGCGGAAACAATTGCGCGTGCTGATGGCCGTCGACGAAATCAGGCGCCCGGCCGAACATCTCCTTGAAGGTGGCAAGCTGGATCAGCAGCTCGGCGTGGATCATCTCGGGATCGAGCCGCCGCAACAGGCCTGCGCGCAGCAGCTTTGGAAAGGCCAAAAACATGCCGCCATCGGTCGGGCGGAAATGCATCGTCAGCGGACGGAACGGCGCCGTCAGCGTTGCGTGCAGGCCGATCGCGCAGCGCGGGCTTGTTGCGGCTGATGTCTGCAGGGCTGCGACCTCGGCGCGGCCGATCGAAGGGCCGACCACCATGACCGATGTCGCGTTGAGACGGCCACGCTCGATCAGGTCGCGAATGGCGCGGTTGACGCCGCAGCTCAGACCGTAATCGTCGGCGCACAGCCAGATCCGGCGCAACGGCGCGCACTCGTTCATTCGGCGGCGGTCCGTTCGCCGGCGTCCGCGGCCGCATCAGCGTCGGCGCGTTTCTCGCTGTGTTCGGCCACGAAATAGATCGGGCGCGCCTTCAGCTCCGACAGGATCTTGCCGATATATTCGCCGACGATGCCGATCATGATCAACTGCACGCCGCCGATGGTCATCAGCCCGATCACCAGCGATGGATAGCCGGGAACCTGTTTTCCGGTGGTCCAGACTTCCCACAGGATCGAGAGGCCGAACAGGAAGGCGACCGTTGCGAGCACCACGCCGAGCAAGCTGGCGAACCGCAACGGCGCTACCGAGAAAGAGGTCAGCCCTTCAATCGATAAGCCGACCAGACGGCCCGGACTGAAGGTCGTCACGCCATGCGCGCGCGGTGCCGGCTCATAGTCGACGCGGATCTGGCGGAAGCCGATCCAGCTCGCGAGCCCCTTGAAGAAACGGTTGCGTTCCGGAAGCTGCCGCAGCGCCGCCGCCGCGCGCGGCGACAGCAGGCGGAAGTCGCCGGCGTCCTCGGGGATCTTTTGCCGCGCGCCCCAATTGATCAGCGCGTAGAAGCCGTGCACCGCAAGGCGGCGCAGGAACGACTCGTTGTCGCGATTGGCCTTCGCGGTATAGACGACGTCGTAACCGTCATCGATCCAGTGCGCGACCAGTCGCTCGACCAGATCAGGCGGATGCTGGCCGTCGCCGTCCATGAACAGAACCGCGCCGCGCCGGGCATGGTCGAGGCCCGCCATCAAGGCTGCTTCCTTGCCGAAATTGCGCGACAGCGACACCACCTGAATGTCCAGCGCATCTGCCGCAAGTCCGCGCGCGATCGCAAGCGTCGTATCGGCGCTGCCGTCGTCGACATAGATCACTTCGCAGGAAAGGCGATAGCGGGCCTTCAGCGTCCCGGCGAGGCCGGCCAGCCGCTCGTGCAGCAACTGCAGGCCCGCGGCCTCGTTATACAGAGGCACGACGATGGACAGCCCCCGCGCCGCAGCATTGGCCGCGGTGGTGGACAATCCGGAAACATCCGTACCCAGCATCATCGTATCAGTTCCAACCTTGCTCATGGCCAACATATGGCAATCGCCGAGGCTTGTCGCCACCGGTAGCAGCGATCACGCAATCCGGTTCGTGCGAACAAACGTATCGACGATTTCCTGTAGCCAACCAGTCCCGAGCTTTACCTCGTCGTTCGACAGATTTTTCACCCAGGCAATATGGTCGTACGGTCCAGACTGGGCAGCTATTTGCAGCGGGCATGCAATTGAAGGGAAGCGCAGCGGCGGCAGCGAGACATTTCTGGCGCTCAGGAATTGCTGAAGCCGGGCGGTGCGCTCGGTAATGCCGTCATCGAGCACGCTGATCGCAGCGTCCAGGGTCTGGCCGAGGTGAGACGAGTGTTGCTCGCGCGGCAGCTGCGCCTTTCTGACCTCGGTGTACCAGGCACCAAGCGCCGTGAGATGCCCGATATATTCGAGGTTCCGTTCGACCCGGGGTTCGGTCAAACCTCTTTGCCGAAAGTCCCAGGGCGCATCGATCTTGCGGCTCACTTCGGAATGAACCCGGTTATCCCTGACATCGGATCTCACGATTTGGCCGGCCACCGTGAAGGAGCCGAAGCCTACCTTGGTGGGGCCGACCATCCCGCTCAGCCCGCCAATGAAGATGCGTTCCTCCCGGAGAAAGACACCGCGCGGGACGCCTCCGATCAAAGAGGGCGTCGCCTTGTCGCCGTGCTCGCCCCAGGGGGTGAAGTTGAAATGGATGAAGCCGCTGCCGATTTCGGTGTGGTTGGCGCGGGAGCGGCCGCCCGAGATCAGGCAATCACAGCAATTGATCAGGGAGCCCAGCGTCACGAAGCTGGTCAATATCGTATGCTTCAAGCCGACGGCATGCGCCGTCGATGCTTCTTCTTCCAGCAGCGTCCCGGCCCGAATATGGCCGTTGGCGCCGATGCGCGCCTTGTTGAGCAGAACCGTTCCCGTCACGAAGCCGCTGGCGACTTCCGCATTTTCGCCGATCGCCGAATCGACGATGGTGGCCGGTCCTTCGCTGCCGATTTTGGCGCCTGGCGCCAGCAGGGTCTTTGCGCCGGAGATGCGTGTGCCGGGAAACAGCACCGATCCCGGATGGATCCGGTCGAGCAAAACCTCCTCGTCGATGAACACCTGTCGTTCGTCGATGAGTTGCACGCCTTTTTCGGCAAGGTTGCGAAGTCGGTCTGGCAGAGTGAGTGGCTTCATGCGCTTAACCGTCCGGCCTCCGCCCTATTGTCGCAGGAATGCCTCGAGTTTGGCAAACAGCGGATTCTCGCGGTCGAGCACGTAATCGAGCGAGGCCACCGAAACCGTATGCGCCCCGTGCGTGCGCAGAAAACTGCCGAGGGCGTAGATCTGCATCGGCGGGCAGTGCAGCGTGAGCATCCCGGACGAGGTCGGGCCGCCGAACGGCGCGACCACGCCGAAACGATTATGCGCTTCCGCGAGCAGCGCGTCGTTGCAGCCGGCAAAGCGGGTGCGGACCTCGCGGTATTTGCTGGCGCGGGCGCGGGCGGCGATATGATCGAGGATGATGCGCGCCTGCTCGCGGGTGGAGTCCGACCAGTCGGCGTCCCTGGAGGCCACGAGATTGGCCTGGCTGCGCAGGATTACGCCATCGTCGAGCACCTTGAGCCCGTTGGCGGCCAGCGTTGCGCCCGTCGTCGTGATGTCGACGATCATTTCGGCGGTGCCGACCGCGGGTGCACCCTCGGTCGCGCCGGCGCTTTCGACGATCCGGTAATCGACCACGCCGTGGGTGGCAAAGAACGCCCGGGTCAGGTTGATGTATTTGGTCGCCACCCGCATGCGGCGGTTATGCTGCTCGCGGAAGCCGGCGGCGACATCGTCGAGATCGGCCATGGTGCGCACGTCGATCCAGGCCTGCGGCACCGCGACCACGACATTGGCGCTGCCGAAGCCGAGGCTGTCGATTAACAGCACGCGCTGGTCGGCGTCCGCAATGCTCTCGCGCACCAGATCCTCGCCGGTGACGCCGAAATGCACCATGCCGCGCGCGAGCTGGGCGGCGATCTCGCTCGCCGAGAGATAGGCGATCTCGACATCGGCGAGGCCGGTAATGGTGCCGCGATAGTCGCGCGCGCCGCCCGGCTTGGCCAGCGTCAGCCCTGCGCGGGCAAAGAACGCCTCGGCGTTTTCCTGCAGCCGGCCCTTGGAGGGAACGGCGACGACGAAGGGCGCGCTCATGAAGGGCCTCCGCGCGCGGGCTTGCCGAGTTGCGTCAGGGTTTCGATCCAGACCGAGAATCCGACCGCGGGGATCGGCGTTGCCGAGCCAAGCTGCGTCATCAGCCCGTCGTAGCGGCCGCCCGCCACCAGCGGCTCGATGCCATTGCCCTTGGCGTGCAGTTCGAACTCGAAGCCGGTGTAATAATCGAGGCCGCGCCCGAACGAGGTGGAGAAGCGTGTGAGATGCGTATCGATGCCGCGCGCGGCCATGAAGCCGACGCGGCTTTCGAACTGGTCGATCGCGGCCGACAGATCGAGTTTTGCGTCCTTGGCCAATGCGCGCAGCTGCGTGATCGAATCGTCGGGGTCGCCGGATATGGCGAGGAAGCGCTTGATGATACCGAGCGCGTCGCGCGGCAGTGCGCCGCCCTTCAAGGTCGATTGCTCGAGGAAGCGGTCGGCGATTTCGGCCACCGTGCGTCCCCCGACATTGGTGGTGCCGGCGATCGACATCAGGTCGGTGACGAGCGCCAGCGCCGCCTTGCGGTCGGAACCGGCGAGCGCCGCCAGCACGCCCTCATATTCGTTGCGGCCGGGCGCGGCCTTGAGTGTCAGCCGCTCGATATCCTCGGTGAGGCTGACCTTGCGGTTGAAATCCTTGACCAGCCGCCGCCGCCACACCGGGTAGAGCTCGAGCGCATCGATCAGCGCGTTGAACAGCGCGACGTCGCCGGTGCGGATTTCGACATCCGTCAATCCGAACGCGGCGGTGGCTTCCAGCGCCAGCGCCAGCATCTCCGCATCCGCCGCGGCGCGGTCCTGGCGGCCGAAGGATTCGATGCCGGCCTGCAGGAATTGGCTCGGCTGGCCACCACGATGGCGGAACACCGGGCCGAGATAGCTGAAGCCGGCCGGCTCCCCGGCGCGGCCAGAGGTGAGATAATCCCGTGCCACCGGAATGGTGAGATCGGGACGCAGGCACAATTCCTCGCCGCTGGCATCGGTGGTCAAGTAGAGGCTCTTGCGGATGTCCTCGCCGGAGAGGTCGAGGAACGGCTCAGCCGGCTGCAGGATAGCCGGTTCGGCCTGGACGTAGCCCGCCTGCGCAAACGACAATAGCAGTGCATCCGCCCAAGCGGCGGACCCGGCGGCACCACGGCTGGCGGCGGTCACAGACATCTCGACGTCCAAATATCCCGAAAATCGGGTTCCAAAGGTTGTGTTGGCGCAGCCCTTAGCACGGCCAAAGCAGGGTTTCGACAGCGATTGGGCAAGTGCCTTAATCAAGTCGCTTAACGACCGGTGCCTTAACGGCTTATGACCGGCTTGCCTACCCCGGGCTAGCCCAGTCGCCGAGCACGGCCTGTACCAGCGCCAGCGCCGCCACGGCAGCGGTATCCGCCCGCAAGATCCGCGGTCCCAGCGCCAGCCGGAGGATGTGCGGTTGACGCAGCAAAAGCGCGCGCTCTTCCTCGGCGAACCCGCCTTCCGGGCCGATCAGGACATCGATACCATCCGGCGCGGTCAAGCCGCCTTGCAGCGCCTGCAAGGGATCGGCCACATCGGCGGCCTCGTCACAGAATACCAGCAGGCGTTTAGCGTCGCGCTGGCTGACAAAGCGATCGAGCGGCACGGGCTCGGCGACATCAGCGAGGCCAGTGATGCCGCACTGCTCCGCGGCCTCGATGACATTGGCGCGCATCCGCGCGCTATTAACCCTTGAGACCTGGGTGAAACGCGTCAACACCGGCTGCAGCCGCGAGGCGCCCATCTCGACCGCCTTCTGCACCATGTAGTCGAGCCGGGCATGCTTCAGCGGCGCGAAGACATAAGCGATGTCGGGCAGGCGATCCTGCGGCCGGGTCTGGCTCACGACCGTCAGTTGGTCGGGCCGCTTGCGCCCCGCAATCTCCGCCTGCCATTCGCCATCCTGCCCATTGAACACGAGGATGGTATCGCCGGCCGAGAGCCGCAGCACATTGCCGAGATAATTGCTCTGGTTCCGCTCCAGCGCGATCCGCTCGCCCACACCCAAGGGGGCGTCGACGAACAGGCGGGGGGCTCGAAAGTCGAGTTCAGGCATTTGTAATGTTCCGATTCCGGGCCGTTTTTAGCCTAAAGGGTTAGAATCCGGACAAAATTTTGTGAGCTGGCGCGGCCCTACGCCGCGCTGTTGCCCAAATCCACGGGTTGTTAAGGGATGGCGAGGATCGTAAAAAGCCCATTGCAAATCGTGCTTTGTTCGGAAGACGTTGGGGCCTTGCCGGAGAACACCCTTGATCATCCGTCGTCTGATTGTGCCGCTCACCGCAGTCGTCATGACCCTCGAGGCCGGCCAGGCCTTTGCGCAGGGTACGTTTCCTGCGCCGCTGCCCGGCCAGGCGCCTGCAAGCAATACATCGCCATTCCCGCCGGTGAACGGCACGGCGCCGGCTGGCTCGTTTCCAGCCAATGGCGCCGCACCGGTCGCCGGCTCGGCGTTCGAACGCGGACCCGCGCCGCCATCGGGCGGGCCGTCCGACGCCTGCATGAAGGGCTTCGTCCCCTTGCGCGAAGAGGCGGAGAAGCGCGGCAAGCTGATCAAGGCGGCGAGCGATCGCCATGCGCCGCCGGACGAGGCCTGCAAGCTGATCAGCAATTTCGGTCAGGCCGAAAGCAAGATGATCAAATACGTCGAGGTCAACTCGGCGAAGTGCGGAATCCCGCCGCAGATCGGCGACCAGCTCAAGGCCGGGCACAAGAACACCGAGGTCATGCAAAAGAAAGTCTGCACGGTGGCGCAGCAGGCGCAGTCGCGCGCCCCTGCCGGACCGAGTCTGAGCGAAGTGCTGGGCTCCTCGGCGGCACTTCCCGAGGCGACGCCGACCAAGAAGGGCGGCAGCACCTTCGATACCTTGAACGGCAACGTCCTCACCCGATGACCGCTTGCCAATGAGCGACGTCACCGCCCGCGTTGCCGATGCGACCGGCAACTGGGTCGATACGCACGCGCCGTCATGGTCGCGTCCCTACCTCAGGCTTTCTCGTTTCGACCGGCCGATCGGATCGTGGTTGCTGCTGATGCCGTGCTGGTGGTCGGCGGCGCTGGCCTCGGGCATAGCCCATGACATCGGCCGGCTGCCGCTGGTGATCGTGCTGTTCTTCATCGGCGCCTTCGTGATGCGCGGGGCGGGGTGCACCTGGAACGACATCACCGATCGCGATCTCGACGCTCAGGTGGAACGGACGCGGTCGCGGCCGATACCGGCCGGGCAGGTGACGGTGACGCAGGCGCTGGCGTTTCTGGTCGCGCAGGCCCTGATCGGATTATTGGTGCTGCTGCAGTTCAACCGTTTCGCGGTCATGAGCGGTATCGCCTCGCTGATCATCGTCGCGATCTATCCGTTCATGAAGCGCATCACCTGGTGGCCGCAAATCGTGCTCGGCCTGGCCTTCTCCTGGGGCGCGCTGATGGGATTTGCGGTCATCCTCGGGCGGATCGATCTGACCGCGCTTGTGCTCTATGCCGGCTCGATCGCCTGGGTGATCGGCTATGATACCATCTACGCGCACCAGGACACCGAGGACGATGCGCTGATCGGCATCAAATCGACCGCGCGCCTGTTCGGCGCGCGCACCCATCGGGCGCTGGTCGCCTTCTACACGCTCGCGGTGGTGCTGATCGGGATCGCCATGTGGCTTGCCGGCGTTCGCTGGGCGGCCTGGATCGGGCTCGCCGCCTTCGCAGCCCATCTGGTCTGGCAAATCCGGCGACTGGACATCAGCGATCCGGCGCTGTGCCTGCGGGTATTCCAGTCCAACCGCGATGCGGGGCTGTTGCTGTTCGCGGGATTGCTGTTGGATGCGGTGATGCGGGCGAGCGTGTAAAGCGCCCCCAACTACCCGGCAGTTCCTGAGTTGGACCATAGTCAGCATCTGTTCCTATAGTGTCGACACGGTACTGGCCTGTTTCGACCCCCAGTGGCCTAATTTGATTTTGGGAGTGGCCTAATTTGAATTACGATGGGTCCTGTCAACTGAAGGCACGAAGGCCCAAAAGGTAAGAGAGATGACCTCGACCCTTACCCACGTTGCCGCTGTGGTGGCCGGCTTGGCGATAGTTGTTGCCACAGGCTTTACCGCCAATCGTAGAGGGCTGCTTCGGGGCTTGGTCGCCGCTATCGCGTTTGGCGTCGCCGCTGCTGTACTCATAACAGCAGTCCGCAGTCTCGGTTGACTAAGGTGGCCTCAATGGGCGGGTTGGCACATCGCGCTATTTCGCGGCGGCGCGATAATTAGGTTGCTTTCGGTGCTAATCGGACATCGGCAAGCCGCGCTTGAAGAAGCCTGATTTACTCGCCTCAATCCCGCGCGATGATCTCGCGTTCGTCCTGGTAGATGCCGGCCGGATTGAGCAAATGGCCGGCGCGACGCCGCACCAGAAATTTCGGCCGCCGGGCGCGGATTACGTTGTGACGGCGGCGCCGTGCGGCCGGCTCGCGCGGCTTCTCTTCCGGCAATTGCGGAAGGTGGAAGATGTCGCACCACATCTGCCAGGCGGCCGTGATCTCCTCGCGGTCGGAGCTTGCGCCGAGCGGAATGGTCAGTGACGGATCGCGGTGAACCAGCACCAGCATCTGCGCATCGTCGATGCCGCGCAAGGCAACGCCGAGAAATTCGCTGACGCTGATGTTGACGGCCATCCGCATGCCGTGGACGGCACGGCGCAGCACGACGCGTTCGCGGTGAAGTTCGATTCTCCGCACGCCGCCGTCGGCGCGGACATCCTGCGCATCGAAGCTGAGCGGAAGAGAAAGAGGGTCGAGCCGCAGAGCACGGCTCGACCCGGCGGGATTGATCCCGCTTGTTGCTGTTTGACGCCTCACGGCTTGGTCTCCCCGCCGGGATTATGTTCCCGGTCGATACGCGAGACCTTAGCCGAGCCGTTTCCGTTTCGGCTTAAAAAGGCTGGTTAAGAGGGTGTCACCGGCGCCGCTTCTGCCCGCATGATTGACAAGACCTTGGCGCGCATGATTGACGAGACCTTGAGGGATAACCGAAATTGTTTGGCTTTTGCCGGTGCAAAATGCTTGAACTCGCTGTGAATCAGGCACATCTGGTGGGTTTGCCGATTTGCGTTCCAACCTTCTTCAATGCCCGGGATCTTGTTCGTGAACTCTTCACCATCTGCAGCTCCGCCTTCGCAAAAACCCGCAACCTCCGACCTGTTCGACCAATCGGCGCTGAGCACACTGGCGCAACGCCTGGTCGAGGCCGCCCGGCGCGCGGGCGCGGACGCCGCCGACGCGATCGCGGTGCGCGGGGTCGCGCACGGCGTTGAAGTGCGCGACGGGCGGGTCGAGGAATCCGAGCGCTCGGAAGGCGACGATGTCGGCTTGCGCGTGCTGGTCGGACGGCGCCAGGCCGTGGTCTCGACCAATGACGTCAGCGGCGATGGGGTCGCGAAACTGGCGGAGCGCGCGGTCGCGATGGCGCGGGTGGCGCCCGACGACAAATATGTCGGCCTCGCCGATCCGTCGCTGCTGGCGCGCGATTTCCCCGATCTCGATCTGCTCGACCGCGAGGTTCCCTCGACCTCGGAACTCGAGCGCCGCGCCGTTGAGGCCGAGGCTGCCGCGCTCGCGGTCAAGGGCGTCAGCAAATCCGGCGGCGCGTCGGCTTCGAGCGGAATCGGCGGCATGGTGCTGGTGACCAGTACCGGCTTCCACGGCTCCTATCTGCGCTCGAGCCAGGGCATCTCGATGACGGCGATCTCGGGCGAAGGCACCGGCATGGAGCGCGACTACGACTTTACGTCGGCGCCGCATGCCTCCGATCTTGCGTCACCTGCCAGCGTCGGCCGCAAGGCGGGCGAACGCACCGTGGCGCGATCCAATCCGCGCAAGGTCGAGACCTGCAAGGTATCAGTGGTGTTCGACCCGCGGGTCGCGGGCTCGATCGTCGGCCATCTGGTCGGCGCGGTGAACGGCGCCTCGATCGCGCGCAAGACCAGTTTCCTGAAAGACCGCCTCGGCGAACAGTTGTTTTCGAACACCATCCGCATCATCGACGATCCGTTGCGGGTACGCGGCTTGCGTTCACAGACCTTCGACGTCGAGGGCGTCCAGGTGAAGAAGCTTGCCATCATCGATGACGGGGTGCTGACCACCTGGCTGCTGGATTCCGCGACCGCGCGCGAGCTCGGCATGGCCACCACCGGGCATGCCCATCGCGGCGTCTCGTCGGCGCCGTCGCCGGGCGCGTATAATCTGCATCTGGAAGCCGGCGAGCCGACGCCGGCCGAGCTGATATCGGACATCAAGCAGGGCTTTTACGTCACCGATCTGATCGGCTCCGGCGTCAACGGCGTCACCGGCGATTACAGCCGCGGCGCCTCGGGCTTCTGGATCGAGAATGGCGAGATCACCTATCCGGTCAGCGAGGTGACGATCGCAGGGCATCTGTTGTCGATCTTCAAATCGCTGACGCCTGCCAACGATCTGGAATTCCGTTACGGCGTCAACGCGCCGACGCTGCGCATCGAGGGTCTGACGCTTGGCGGACGCTGATACGGAGACGCGGATTTGGGCACGCGATGCCGCATTGCTGACGCAGAGTGTGCGCGAGGCGGGGGCGCTGGCGTTCTCGCTGTTCCGCACCGAGCTGAAGAACTGGACCAAGGGCGCCTCGTCGCCGGTGTCGGAGGCCGACATCGCCGTCAATGATCTGCTGGAGCGCCGGCTGCGCTCAGTGACGCCGGACTATGGCTGGCTCTCGGAAGAAAGCGCCGACGATGCGGCGCGTCTCGGCAAGCAGCTGGTCTGGATCGTCGATCCGATCGACGGCACCCGCGCCTATCTCGCCGATCGCGACGACTGGTGCGTGAGCGTGGCGCTGGTTGAAAAAGCAACCCCGGTGCTGGCGGCGGTGTTTGCACCCGCCACCGACGAATTCTTCTTTGCGATCCGTGGGCAGGGCGCCACCCGCAACGGCGTTGCCGTGCACGCGACGTCGGGCACCGATCTGGATTTCTCGCGCATGGCGGGTCCGAAACCGCTGGTGCAACGCCTGAGCCCGTCATCCGATGAAGTCACACTCTATCCGCGGATCGGATCGCTGGCGCTGCGGCTGTGCCGGGTCGCGCAAGGAAGTCTTGACGCCGCCTTTGCGGGCGGGCAAAGCCGCGACTGGGACCTTGCCGCGGCGAATTTGATCGTGCACGAAGCGAATGGTAGGATGACCGCGCTCGCGGGGGATGCGATCGAGTATAACCGCCGGGAGGTGGCGCACGGGGTGCTGGTGGCAGCGGGACGCGATCGTCATGCACGCATTGTCGAGCATTTTCGAAGCCGGCCGTTGCCCTGAACGCCTCATCCGCGCCAGGAATCCCAACAGTTTTCTGAGTAATCTTCCAACTTAAGTATCTTCCACCTGCCGTCTTGTACCTGCTACCAGTCTTGCTTGCCGGGCATCTCGTTAGGAAAGATCATCATGCCAGATAGTGCCCAGCCGCAACTGCTTCATCTCGTGATCGGCGGCGAATTGACCGATCTCGAACACGTCACCTTCAAGGACCTCGATCAGGTGGAAATCGTCGGCGTATACCCCAACTACGCCACCGCCTACACGGCCTGGAAGGCCAAGGCGCAGCAAACCGTTGATAACGCCCACATGCGTTATTTCGTGGTCCACCTCCATCGGCTGCTGGATCCAGGTCAAGATACGAAGCCTTCGCATTGAAACGACTACTTCGCGATTTGCTGCGCAGCAGCTGGGTTCAGCGCGCGCTGGGGGTGCTTGCGGCCGAATATCTGCGGCTGGTCTGGTGGACCAACCGCTTCAGCTACCAGCCGGCCGACGTCTATGCGCAGGTCGAGCCGAGCATGCCGGCGATCTTCGCGTTCTGGCATGGCCAGCATTTCATGACCCCGTTCATCAAGACCAAGGCGAGCCATCGCGCCAAGGTCCTGATCTCGCGGCACCGCGACGGCGAATTCAACGCCATTGCCGTCGAGCGGCTCGGCATCGGCACGATCCGGGGTTCCGGCGACCATGCAGGGGCCTTTCAGCGCAAGGGCGGCGTCGGCGCCTTCAGGGAGATGGTGCTGGCGCTGGAAGACAACTGGAATGTGGCGACCACCGCCGACGTGCCGAAGCGCGCGCGGGTCGCGGGCCTCGGCCTGATCATGCTGGCGCGGGAGTCTGGGCGGCCGATCCTGCCATTTGCGATGGTCACCAGCCGGTTCATCCGGTTGAAAAACTGGGACTCCACCACCATCAATTTGCCATTCGGGCGCGGCGCAGTGATAGGTATTGATGCCGTGTTCGTGCCGCCTGACGCCGACGCCGAGACCATGGAAAGGCTGCGGCTGCAGGTCGAGACCTATCTGAACGAAGCGACCCGCCGCGCCTATGCAGCCGTCGGGCGTCCGGAGGCAGCGCTTGGCTAACTCGCTACCGATGACGTTGCGCGTCTACCGGAAGCTGTCGTCCGCGATGGTGCCGCTTGCGCCGGCGCTGATCAAGCGGCGGCTGAAGCTCGGCAAGGAAGATCCGGCGCGCGTCGGCGAGCGCCGCGGCATGAGCGCCGACGTCCGGCCGCACGGACCGCTGGTCTGGATCCATGGCGCCAGCGTCGGCGAGGTGCTGGCGGCGGCGGCGCTGATCGAGAAATTGCGGGCGCTGAACCTGCGCATCCTCCTGACCTCGGGCACCGTGACCTCGGCGGCGATCGTGGCCAAGCGGTTTCCGCCCGACGTCATCCATCAATATGTACCGTATGACTCGCCCCGTTACGTCACGCGGTTTCTCGATCACTGGCGCCCGTCGCTGGCGCTGTTCATCGAATCCGATCTGTGGCCGAACCTGATCCTGTCGAGCGCGGCACGGCGGCTGCCGATGGTCTTGATCAACGGGCGGATGTCGCATCGCTCGTTTCCGCGCTGGCGCCGGGTCTCGAACACCATCTCGGCGCTGCTCGGCCGGTTCGAGGTGTGTCTGGCGCAATCCGAACTCGATGCCGAGCGGTTCTCGGCGCTGGGCAGCCGCAACGTCGTGACCACGGGTAATCTCAAGCTCGACGTAGCAGCGCCGCCGGCCGACGCTGCCAAACTGGAGCGGCTGATGTCGGTGACGCGCGGCCGGCCGATCGTGGTCGCCGCCTCGACGCATCCGGGCGAGGAAGAGATGCTGCTGGAGGCGCACCAGACGCTGGCCGGCTTCTTCCCGTCGCTGCTCACCGTGATCGTGCCGCGGCATCCCGATCGCGGCGAAGCGGTCGGGCGTCTGGTCGCAGCTAGCGGCCTGCACGCCGCCCTGCGTTCGCGCGAGCAGTTGCCGATCGCGGCCACCGACATCTATGTCGCCGACACCATGGGCGAATTGGGACTGTTCTACCGGCTGGCGCCGATCGTGTTCATGGGCGGATCGCTGGTCGAGCATGGCGGGCAGAATCCGATCGAGGCGGTGAAGCTCGGCGCCTCGATCGTGCATGGTTCGCATGTCTTCAATTTCACCGATGTGTATGACGCGCTCGACCGCGCCGGCGGCGCGCGGCGGGCCGACACGCAGGAGGCACTGGTGAAGCAACTCGGCCAGCTGCTCGCGGACCCTGCGGCGCGCGAGGCCTCGCTTGCGGCCTCCGAATATGTGCTCGAACAGCTTGGTGGTGCGCTCGATCGCACGTTGGCGGCACTCGAGCCCTATCTGTTGCAGTTGCGGCTCGAAATGGGAGCCGCCAATGCGTGAGCCGGCCTTCTGGCACCGGCCGTCGTCTTGGAAATCGCATCTGCTGAGGCCGCTCGCGGCGCTCTATGGCGCCGTCGCCGCACAACGCCTGCAGCGCGAGGGGCTGGATGCCGGCATCCCCGTGCTCTGCGTCGGCAATTATCATGTCGGCGGCGCCGGCAAGACGCCGACGGTCGCAGCGCTGGCCAATCTGCTGCGCGATCTCGGCGAACTGCCGGTCGTGCTCAGCCGCGGCTATGGCGGAAAACTGCGCGGGCCGGTCAAGGTCGATCCGGAACGGCATCTCGCATCCGACGTCGGCGACGAGCCGCTGATGCTGGCGGAGGCGCTGCCGGTGGTGATCGCGCGCGACCGTGCCGCCGGCGTCGCGCTGGCGAGGGCGCAAGGCGCGACCGTGATCCTGATGGATGACGGTTTCCAGAATCCGGCGGTCATCAAGGATGCCTCGCTGATCGTGATCGACAGCGAGCGCGGCCTCGGCAATGGCCGCGTCATTCCCGCAGGCCCCATGCGCGCGCCGCTGCCGCCGCAACTGGCGCGCACCGACGCGTTGATCGTGGTCGGCGACGGCGAGGCCGCCAAAAAGGTCGCGACCGGCATCGCCGCGCAGGGCAAGCCGGTGCTGTCAGCGCGCATCAGGCCCAATGACGCCTCAGTCGCCGCGCTGCGGGGAAAACGCGTGCTGGCCTTTGCCGGGATCGGCGATCCCGCCAGGTTCTTCGCGACGCTGCGGGCGAGCGGGGTCGAGGTCGTAAGTAGACGCGCTTTCGCCGATCATCATGTGTTTTCAAAACACGAGATCGAAAACCTGGCCGCGGAATCCGAACGCGACGCGCTGACGCTGGTGACGACGGAGAAGGATTTTGCCCGGCTGCGCGACGGCGACGGGATTCCGCACTCTGCGCGCGAGATCGTGCCGTTCGCGGTGACGCTGGAGTTTGACGATGTGGCGTTGTTGCGGAGGTTTTTGACCGACCGGCTTTTCAAGGCGCGCGCGAAGAGATTCAGGGATCAGTAAATCGACGTCGTCCCGGCCTTGAGCCGGGACGACGAAAGGTCTCAACCCTGCGTCTTCAAGGCGCTGGGAAAATGCCGTTCCAGCACCGCGCTCGGGACCGCATAGGCCTCCTGCAAATCGACGCTCCAGTATTTCAATTCGTCGAGCGGGATCCGCACGTCGGAGATCGCGCAGCGCACATAGGTTCCCGGCGAGATCACCCGGAAATCGCCATCCAGATATTGCACCTGCGCTTCGCCATGGCCCGATGGCCCGAATTTATTCAGCACGATTGAACTCCGCCTGGTCTTGCTCAAGGTTCGCTTTGATATTCTTGGAAACGATCTATCACAAATAGGTCGTGGTGTCCGCTCCGTAAACCACCGACTTGTGATGAATTGGCGGCTTTGGTGCATGATAAGCCTTAAGCATGATGGCGCGCCCGCGGATTCCGGCGCCATGATGATCCGGCCAATCCAATGCGCCTCACGTCAGCAACCGCATTCCTGACCTTGTTTGCCGTGGCTTTCGCCGCGGATGCGACGCCGTTGCCGGCCCCGCACCAGGTCGATATTCCCACCGCCAGCGCCACCTTGCATGCGCAGCTCTTCAAGCCCGACGGCGACGGTCCGTTTCCAGTCGTGGTCGCGCTGCATGGCTGCGACGGGCTGGCCGGTCATGCCGAACCGGTGCTGCCGCGCTATCGCGATTGGGCGGAGCAATTGTTGAAAACCGGCCATGCGGTGCTGCTGCCGGATAGTTACGGGTCGCGCGAACTCGGGCCGCAATGCCGCATCAAGGAGCGGGAACGTCGCGTGGTCGCCCGCCGCGAGCGCGTGGCCGACATCACCGCGTCGCGGCAATGGCTGATGCAGCAGCCCTGGGTAGCGCGCGATCGCATCAGCCTGATCGGCTGGGCCAATGGCGCCAGCGCCTTGTTGTGGGCGGTACGGCCGCAATCGTCGTCGAAGAGCACTGAACCGGATTTCCGTTCGGCGATCGCGTTTTACCCGGATTGCCGGGTGTCTTCCGGCCTCGGCTGGAGCGCGCGGGTGCCGACGCTGCTATTGATCGGCGCCAAGGACGACGTCAGCTCGTCCTCCGCCTGTCGCCAGATGATGGACGGCGCGCGCGGCCGCAGCGCGCTGGCGCGGATCATCGTCTATCCGAATGCGCCCCACGATTTCGATCGCGCCAATCTTCCGCTGCACGCGATCGGCGGATCGGCCGATGCCACCGCACCGGAACGCGGCCATATCGGCACCGACACCGAAGCGCGCGCGGATTCCGAAAAGCGCGTCGCGGAATGGCTGGCGCGGTGAAGCTTCTTTTCGTCGGCACGGTCAATCGGCGTCGTGCCCAATGCGGCAAACGTCCATATTTAGCCCCTTCGAAACTCCGGCTTGGTAGGAGTAGCAGTAGAACGCGTGCCGGACTTGATGGACTGTTTCGTAGATAAAACATCCGTGTAGAAACAAAACCTCTTTGCCTGAGATCAGATTGGCCATGTGTTCACCCAGGTCGTCGCTCTTGACAGTCTTTTCCTCCAATGGATTTGCAACTCCGTCCGGATAGATAACTTGACCTGGTTCTTTGGCGGAAATCTCCATACATTTTTTCTTAAACGCCGGATTCGTCTGCCTAACTGTTTCGCCCGGAGATTCTACGAATGAATCGCGCAAATCTCCTTTAAGAGCAGAGTTTCTGTACGCAAAATCGATAGCGGGTTCCTTTCCAAAGTTTTTGACATCTATGAGAATGCGTATGTCATGCCCTTCGGCGAGCGTATTGGCGAGCCGAGCATTTGCCGGTCCAATCCACGCGCGCTGCTGCAGCTTGAGGGTTTCATCGGTCTTATCAAGCGTACGCCATTGCAAAATTCCGACGACGACAAGCGCGAACGTAAAGAGAGCAAGAAGGAGTCCGTTAATCCTGTCGAAAAAGCGAACTGTTCGATCCAAGCAGCGCTTGAGATCAAGTCCGATTTTTCGCACAACATTGGAATAGCTGAATTCGTTTCTTGATGCGTGCTTTATGTCCTCGCCGGACTGATTCGATGGCCCGTTATCAGTCATGGCGGCTCTCATTTGTTAGAAGATCGGAGCCAGCGCGGCACCCCCGCATCAAAACAAACTGCCCTGATCGACCTTGGCAACACGCTTCGGCGCCACGGACTTGGGCTCGCGCGGCGCAAGCTTCGGCTCGCCAGCGGGCGCCGAAATCGCCGCCGGCCGATCGGCATCCGCCGTCGCCGCCACGCGGCCGTCGGCGAATTCGATCGACAGATGCGCGTTCGGCCCGACCGAAGCCGCCGCATGCACCGCATGGCCCTGTTGGTCGCGCACCAGCGCAAAGCCGCGCGCGAGCACGCCGCGATAGGACAAAGCCGACAGCAACTGGCCGCTATGGCCGACGCGGGCCTCGAGCCGTTGCATGATCGTCACCAGCGCGCGGCGGGCGCGCTCGGCGAGGCGCTGGCTGCGTTCGCGGTCGCGCGCGATGGCGTTGCGTTGCGCCTGCGCGTTGGCAAGCTTGGAGGCCTTCAGCCTGACCTCGAGGCCTGCGAACCGGTCGCGCCGCGCCCGCAGCAGCGACCGCGCCGAATGCGTGATCCGCTCGCCCGATGCGGTCAGGCGCTGCCTGGCATGCGCGACCTGGCCGCGCAGCACCCCGACCGTGAGCCGCGCACGGCTCGAAGCAAAGCGTCGAAAGTGTGCGTGGGTATTGGCCTTCAACCCGCGCGGCAAAGCCGAACCCAGATGATCCAGCCGCTGCCGCGGGATCGCGAGCAGTTCGCTTAGCCCGGGCAGCGCACGCGCGGCGGCGCGCAGTTCGTTACGGCGGCTTTCCTGGCCGCGCTGCCAGCAGATCATCGCGCGCCGCGCCAGGCCTTCGACCTCGACGAACAATTCGCTGCGCACCGGCACCGCCATTTCGGCGGCCGCCGTCGGCGTCGGCGCGCGCTTGTCGGCCACGAAATCGATCAGCGTGATGTCGGTCTCGTGGCCGACCGCCGAAATCAGCGGGATCGTGCTGCTGGCTACGGCGCGGACCACGATCTCCTCGTTGAACGACCAGAGATCCTCCAGCGAGCCGCCGCCGCGCGCGACGATCAGAAGATCCGGCCGTGGAATCCGGCCACCTGGCGGCAGCGCGTTGAAGCCGCGAATCGCGGCCGCGACCTGTTCGGCCGAGCCTTCGCCCTGAACTTTCACCGGCCACACCAGCACGTGGCGCGGAAAGCGGTCTTCCAGCCGGTGCAGGATGTCGCGGATCACCGCGCCGGTCGGCGAGGTGACGACGCCGATCACCTCCGGCAGGAACGGCAGCAGCTGCTTGCGGGCGGCATCGAACAGGCCTTCGGCGGTGAGCTTCTTCTTGCGCTCATCGAGCAGCGCCATCAGGGCGCCGAGACCGGCAGGCTCCAGCGTCTCGACCACGATCTGGTATTTCGACTGGCCCGGATAGGTGGTGAGGCGGCCAGATACGATGACCTCGAGCCCTTCCTCGGGCTTGATCCGCATCCGTGCGAACGCGCCCTTCCAGATCACCGCCTCGATCTTGGCGTTCTCGTCCTTGAGCGAGAAATAGCAATGGCCGGATGAATGCGCGCCGCGGAAGCCTGAAATCTCGCCGCGTACGCGCACAAAGCCGTAGGCGTCCTCGATCGACCGCTTCACCGCCGCCGACAGCTCGGAGACGGTCCATTCGACCACATTGAGCAACGTGTCGTTCATGGGTGCAGAATCAATCGCCCTGGATCAGTCATGATGAAATCATCAGCCAGCCGCGCGAGCTACTTTCCGGCGACGCTGTCCAGCGTCGGACAGGTGCGCTTTTCCACCGACGTCTCGTAGGGCTGATAGTTTGACTTGTCGATCACGACCGATTTGAGGATCACCTCTTTTGGGGTCTCCTGCTTGCGCAGATGGCGAAACGCGATCTCGGCGGCGAGGCAGCCCTGGATATAGCCGTTGTAGTCGCCGCTGGCGAGAATCTCGCCCGACTTGATGAATTCGAGCACCTCCGTGCTGGCATTGATTCCGACCACGAGGGCTTTCTTGCTGGCGGCCTTCAGGGCTTCGTTGGCCCCGATGGCCATCGGATCATTGGCGGCCAGAACGCCGTCGATCTGCGGATAGGCGCGCAGAAAGTCCCGCATGGTCTGCTGTGCGACCGGGCGCGCGTAATTGGCCGATTTCGCGGCCAGCAGCTTGATCTCGGGAAATTCCTTGAGCGCATCGTTGAAGCCGCGTGAGCGCGAGACGGCGGTCGTCAGCGTGGGCGGACCTTCGAGCATGACGACATTGCCCTTGCTCCCCATGGCCTTGAATAGATAGCGCGCGGTGACGACCGCGAGATCGTAATCGTCGTTTCCGACATAGGCCACGACCTGGCCGCCGACCAGGCGATCGATGACGTTGACCACGGCGATGCCTGCGGCGTTGAACTTGTCCACGGCAGGAAGCAGGGCCTTGGGGTCGGAGGGGCTGAACACCAGCGCATCCGGCTTGTTGCTCAGCACTTCAT
>Ga0137415_10000788_pt1 | contig 31033 bp, 29 predicted proteins | sample CZODoug3_1_1_16f_FD_183082 | JGI IMG/M metagenome (GOLD analysis project Ga0137415, IMG submission 183082) | Vadose zone soil fungal communities from Angelo Coast Range Reserve, California, USA - CZODoug3_1_1_16fungal (Hybrid Assembly) | ecosystem: Environmental > Terrestrial > Soil > Vadose...
CCAGTCCCTCCGATGGCTCATCGAGCACCAGCATACGCCCGTTCGTCATGAGGGCGCGGCCGATGGCCAGCATCTGCTGCTCGCCTCCCGAGAGCGTGCCGCCAGGCTGAAGCGCTCGCTCGCCCAGGCGCGGAAACAGCGCATAGACGCGCTCGGTCGTCCACTCCCCGCTCCGCGCGCCGAGCATGAGATTTTCGCGCACGGTCAGCGGGGAGAAGATCCGCCGTCCCTGCGGCACGAGCGCCAACCCTCGGCGGGCGATACGGTAGGAAGGCCAGGATTGCACGGGCTCACCGCCGAGGACCACGCGCCCTTCACGCGGCGGTGTGAAGCCCGCAACGCTCCTGATGAGGGTGGTCTTGCCGGCGCCGTTCCGGCCGAGGAGCGCGACGAGCTCGCCCGGAAAGACGTCGAGCGAGACCCCGTGGAGCACGTGACTCTTGCCGTAGAAGGCGTCCACACCCTCGACGCGCAGGAGCGGGTCGCCCCCGGCGCGCCGCCGGCTGGCGACCGGCTCGGAGGCGAGCCTCAGGTGTCCGAGATACGCCGTCTGGACCTCCGCGTTCTGCTGGATCTCGGCCGGCCCGCCCTCGGCGATCACGCGGCCCTGGTGGAGCACGGTGATCCGGTCGGAGAGCGCCAGCACCTGATCGATGTCGTGATCGATCAGGACGATCGTGACGGACCGATGGAGCGCGCGGATCAGGTCGGCCACGCGGACGCGCTCGTCGGCCGCGAGGCCGGCGAGCGGCTCGTCGAGCAGCAGCAACGCGGGGCGCGTCGCCAGCGCGAGCGCGATCTCGAGCAGGCGCTGGTCGCCGTGCGACAGGTTCGCCGCGAGCGCCGAGGCCTTGCCGGCGAGCCCGACGGCAGCGAGGAGCCGCCGCGCTTCGTCGTCGAGATCGGCGAAGCTCCGGGTGTCGGCGAGCATCGCGAACCGGCAGCGATGCTTCGCCTGCGCCGCGATGCGCACGTTCTCCCCGACCGTCAGCGCGTGGAAGACGCTGATGATCTGGAACGAGCGCGAGACGCCGAGCGCGACGATCCGATGCGGGAGGAGGGCGGTGATCGGCCGACCGTGGACGCGCGCCTCACCGCCGTCGGCGGGCAGGAGCCCCGTCAGGAGGTTGAAGAGGGTCGTCTTGCCGGCGCCGTTCGGCCCGATGATCGAGCGCAGCTCCCCGCGGCGCACCTCGAAGGAGGCGCCGTCCACCGCGGCGAGGGCGCCGAAGTGCCGGGTGAGGCCGCGGACCTCGAGCAGGGTCTCCCCGTCCACGGCCGGTCCCGGCGCGGGCACGGGCGTCGTGACCGCGGTGGCCGGCGGCGGGGCGACGGCGCCGTCGGCGCGACGGCGGAGGCTCCGCAGGCGCTCCGCGACGCCGACGATACCGTTCGGCGAGAACATGACGAAGGCGATGAAGATCACCCCGAAGTAGACGAGCCAGTTCTGGGTCCACGAGGAGAGCGTGTCGCGCATGAAGACGAAGACGGCCGCGCCCACGGCCGGGCCGATGAAGCTCCGCATGCCGCCGACGAGGGTCATGGCGGCGATCTCGCCCGCCATCGTGACGTGGAGGGACTCCGGGTACGCGAAGTTGAGGAGGAAGGTGTAGAGCGCACCGGCGAGGCCGCTGAACGCGCACGAGACGACGAACGCGGTGAGCTTGTAGCGCTTGACGTCGTAACCGACGAAGCTGGCGCGCTGCTCGTTCTCCCGGATCGCCTCGAGGACGCGGCCGAAGGGCGAGTGGACGACGCGCCAGAGGAGCCAGATCGCGACGGCCGTGACGGCGGCGGCCGCGTAATAGTAGACGCGCTTGTCGCCGAGATCGAGGCGGAGCGGGCCGAGACTCACCGGGAAGCGCTCGATGCCGCCGAGACCGTTCTCGCCCCCCGTCACGCCCGTCGCGCCGTAGACGATGTAGAAGAACATCTGGGTGAAGGCGAGCGTGAGGAGCGAGAAGTAGACGCCGCGCTTGCGCATGAGGAGGAACCCGATCGCCGCGCCCGCGAGCGTGGCGCCGGCGACGCCGGCCAGGAGCGGGACGACCATACCCTTCACGACGTGGATCTGCGCGAGACCGGCGGCGTACCCGCCGAGCCCGAAGAACGCGCTGTGGCCGAACGAGACCAGCCCGGTGTAGCCCATGAGCAGGTTGTAGGCGATCGCGAGCAGCGTGAAGACCACGATCTCGGTCCCGAGCGACACGGTGGAATTCGCCGCGGTCATCACGAGCGGGAGCACCAGGAACCAGGCGAAGAGCCAGGCGAGGGGATGGCGGACGAGCCGGCCGATCAATCGAACTTTTCCCAGCGCTCGCCCATGAGCCCCCGCGGCCGCAGCAGGAGGATGACGGCCATCAGGACGTACATCGAGGCCTCGGCCACGCGCGGCTGGAAGTAGATGCTGAGGCTCACCACCTGGCCGACGAGGAGGCCCGAGATGATCGCGCCCGGCAGACTGCCGAGGCCGCCGATGGTGACGACGACGAACGCCGCGGTGCCGACGTTGACGCCCATGGCCGGCTGCACGCCGGCCAGCGGAGCCGACAGCACGCCCGCGATCGCCGCGAACGCGGTACCGAGGCCGAACACGAGCGTGAGGACCGGTGTGAGGCTGATGCCGAGGAGGCGGACCATCATCGGATCGCGGCTCCCGGCGCGCACGATCATGCCGACCGGCGTTTTCTGGAGGAAGAGCGCGAGCCCGGCGATCAGCAGCACGACCGAGACGAGGATGAAGCTCCGGTACTTCGAGTAGGTGAGCGCGCCGAGCTGCACGGCGCCGGCGAGACCCGCGGGCACATCGAACTGCTTCGGCGACAGGCCCCAGATCAGGCGGATGCCCTGCTCGAGCACCATCGCGAGGCCGAACGTGAGCAGGAGGCCCTGCAGCGGGTCCTGGAGGTAGAGGCGACGCAGCAGCGTCGCCTCGATCAGCATGCCGAGGACGCCGACGAGCACGGGCGCCGCGACGAGCGCGCCGGAGAACCCGAGCGCGCCCTGCAGCTGGTACGCCGCGTAGGCGCCCAGCGTGAAGAGCGCGCCGTGGGCGAAGTTGATGACGCCGACCATGCCGAAGATGATCGACACGCCGAGCGCCATCAGGACGTAGAGCGCCCCCAGCACGAGCCCGTTCAGCAGGAACTCGGCGAAGACCGCCGGGGTCATCGCGCCGCGTCGGCTACGAGAGGGGCTCCAGCTGGCACTGACTCTCGGCCTTCGGGATCGCGAGATCCTCGAGCGACGCGCCGCGCGCCGGGACTTCGCCGATGATCTCGAAGATGTCCCACTTGTCCTTCCACTTCGATCGGTCCTTGACGCCGACGACGTACATCGGCTGCAGGAGCTGGTGGTCCCAGGCGCGGAAGGTGAGCGGCCGGTCCTTGAGCCCGTCCATCGCCCCCGTGAGCGTGTGCCCCTCGAGCGCCTGGACGAGCTTGCCGCTGTCCGTGGACTTCGCCTTCTCGATCGCCTGAGCGATCGCGTGGACCGCGACGTAGTCGCCGTAGGCCTGGTTGTCGGGCGGGCGGCCCCAGCGCTTGACGTAGCGCGCGGCCCACGCGCGGCTGGCGGGCGTGTTCAGCTCGTGCCACCAGATGATCGGGAAGTGGCCGCGGAGCGACTCGCCCACGGGCCAGGCGAAGGCCGAGTCGATGACGCCGCCGGCGACCTCGATGGTCATCCCCGACTCCGCGTACTGCTTGAGGAAGTTGGTCACGTCCGCGCCGGCGAGGTTGTGGAAGATCAAGTCGGGCTTCGCCGCCTTCATCTTGGTGATGTACTGGCTGAAATCGGTCGTACCCGTCGGCGCGAGGTCGCTGCCGACCTCCGTGCCCTTGTTCGCCGTGAGCAGATTCCGCGCGACGCGGAGGAGGTCGTGGCCGAAGGCATAGTCGGAGGTGAGGAAATACCAGCGGCTGACCTTCCGCTCCTTGATGAGCCAGTTGCCGATCGCGCCAACGTACATCGTGTTGCAGCCCTCGGTCGAGAAGACGTAGCGGTGGCAGCGCTTGCTCCGGATCTCGTCGGAGTTCGCCCCGGCGTTGATCATGAGGACCTTCGCGCGCTGGACCTCGTCGCCGACGGCGAGGCACGAGGCCGAGGAGACGAGGCCCTCGAGCGCGACGACCTTGTCCTTCTCGATGAGCTTGCGCGCCTTCTGCACGGCGACGCCCGGGTTGGCCTCGTCTTCGCTGATCAGCTCGAGCTTCCGGCCGAGCGCGCCGCCCTTCTCGTTCAGCTCCTCGACGGCGAGCGTCGCGCCCTGCTTGCCGTACTCGCCGATCGCGCCGAGGAAGCCCGTGAACGGGATGAGCTGGCCGATGCGGATCGGCTCCTGCGCGCGGACGACGGCTGGAAAGAAGAGGTCCTTCGTCCCGGCGGCCGCGGCGGTCGCGAGGCCCGCGGTCGTGAGGAACTGGCGGCGGTTCAGGTGTCGCGGGGCGTGGCGCGTGGCCATCTGGTCACCTCGGGGTCGTAGAGTTGGGTTTCAGGCAGGCCGGGCAGCACCATGGGCTCGGCCGCGCGGGTTGTCAAGGGGTGTCGCGACGCTCAGCCGGCGACGCTCACGAGGCGAGGATCCGCTCCCAGCGCCCGTACTCGCGCGCCGCCTCCATGAACCACTTGACGCAGTCGGGGTTCGCGCGGGGCGGCAGCTCGCACGACGTGGACAGGACGAAGCGCGAGCGCCGACCGACCGTATCGATGCAGCGGCGCACCTCGGTCTCGATCTCGGCCTTCGTCGCGCGCTCGAAGATCGTCACGTCCACGTTGCCGACGGCGACGACGTTCCGCTGGTTCCCGAGCGTCACGAGCCTGTCGAGCTGGTCCACCTTGAGCTTCGGGTCGGCCTGTTGGTCGAGGTCGATCGTGATCGCGACGAAGCCGACGTCCACGAGGTCCTCGTGGATCTGGTGGGTCGTTCCGCAGATGTGGATCGTCGTGCCGACCTTCTTCGCCTTGAAGTAGTCCACCAGCTCCTTGTGATAGGGCTTGATGAAGTCGCGATAGGTGTCGGGCCCGACGAGGGAGCACGAGGCCGTCGGGTCGGTATAGCTGAGCCCGATCCGGGTCGTGAGCACCGCGTCGCCCCAGCGCTTGGCGTACTCGGTCGAGAAGCGCATGAGGTCGTGGACGAACGGCGGGTCGTCGATCGTGTCGAGGCACATGAGCTCGGGGTTCCGGAGGAGCATCGCGATCGTCCAGGGGCCCACCAGGACGGCGCCGAGCGGGCTCGGGAGCTTCGCCGACGAGAGCGCCTCGCACTGCTCGAGGAAAGCCGGGAGCCGCCCGTCCTTCCTGGGGTCGGGGATCTCGAGCCGGGCGAGCCTGCCCTTGTCGTCCTGGAGGACGTGCCTGTCGATGGACGGGACGACGTAGTCGGAGTACTTCACGCGGCAGCCGAGGGCCTCGGCCTCCTTGGCGAGGTCGTTGAAGGCGATCATGATGTCGGGCTCGTAGCGCTCGTAGTAATTGAGCATCGCCTTCGCGGCCTTCTTCGGGCTCGTGCAGTACTCCTCGATCGAGAGGCCGTCCAGGCAGCCGGCGAACGAGCCCGCGATCGGGTAGGCGGGCACGCGGTCCGCGTAGCCGCCCTTGTAGGCGGCGCCGACGCGCTCGCGCGGCGTGTAGGCCTTGGTCTCAGGGTCCATCGCGCAACCTCCTTGCGTGGCGCCGAGTCTTGCGTATCTTAGCCCCACGCGTCGCTCAACGACACCCGAGAGGAGAACCCCCATGGGACAGATGCTGACGCTCACCGCCGCCGACGGGTTCCAGCTCGCCGCCTACCGTGCCGACCCCCGCGGCAAGCCCCGCGGCGGCCTGGTCGTGATCCAGGAGATCTTCGGGGTCAACGCCCACATCAGGAAGGTGGCCGACGGCTTCGCCTCGGACGGCTACGTGTCCCTGGCGCCGGCCATCTTCGATCGCGCCGAGCCCGGCTTCGCCGTCGGTTACAAGCCCGAGGACATCGAGCTCGGGCGGGCCGTGCGCGCCAAGATCCCGATCGACGACTGCGTCAAGGACGTGCGCGCCGCGGTGAAGGCGCTCCAGGCCGAGGGCCTCAAGGTCGGCGTCGTGGGCTACTGCTTCGGAGGCACGCTCGCGTGGCTCGCCGCGACGCGAATCGCCGGCGTCGCGTGCGCGATCGGCTACTACGGCGGCGGCATCGCCGACACCGCGCATGAACGCCCGACGTGCCCGGTCCTCCTCCACTTCGGCGAGACCGACCAGTCCATTCCGAAGGAGCACCACCAGCGGATCCAGGCGGCCCACCCGACGCTCCCGATGCACGTCTACCCGGCGGGCCACGGGTTCAACTGCGACGAGCGCGGGAGCTACCACGAGCCGAGCGCGGCGCTCGCGCGAAGCCGGACGCTCGAGGTGCTCCAGCGACACGTCGGCTGAGGGAGGGCGACATGCTGAAAGAGTTCAAGACCTTCATCATGCGGGGCAACGTCGTTGACCTCGCGGTCGGCGTGGTGATCGGCGCGAGCTTCGGCGCCATCGTGACCTCGCTCGTCAACGACATGATCATGCCGCCGATCGGCCTCCTGCTCGGCCGCGTGGACTTCTCCCACCTGTTCGTCAGCCTGAGCGGTCAATCGTTCCCCTCGCTCGCCGCCGCCAAGGCCGCGGCCGCGCCGACGCTCAACTACGGGCTCTTCATCAACGCGGTCATCAATTTTATGATCGTCGCGTTCGCGGTGTTCGTGGTGGTCAAGCAGGTCAACCGCCTGTTTCCGAAGTCTCCGGCCGTCCCGTCGACGAAGGAGTGCGGCTTCTGCGCGATGAGCATTCCGCTGAAGGCCCGGCGCTGCCCGCACTGCACGGCCGAGCTCGCGGCCACGTAGCAAAAGGAGCGCGCGCTGGACATCGCCTACGAGGACGGCGACGGTCGAGTCGTCGTTCTGGACTCTCTGACCCACGTGGACGCGCGCGTCACCGCGCGCGACGTCGTCGTCGCCGGCTCGTTCGCCGGCGCCCCCGCCTTCGGCTTCGCGCTCGAGCGTGGCGTGCGGGGCCTCGTGGCCCACGAGGCCGGAGTCGGCCGCGAGGGCGCGGGCATTTCCGGTCTCCCGCTCGCCGATCGTCTCGGGATTCCCGCCGCCGCGGTCGCCACGCTGTCGGCGCGGCTCGGTGACGGCAAAAACGTCCACGACGACGGCGTCGTCAGCCACATGAACGACACGGCGCGGGCGCTCGGCGTGAGCGCGGGCGATGCCGCCGGGCGCGCGGCCCGTGCCATGCTGAAGGCTCCGCCCGGCGTCGCGTCCACCCAGACGCTCGTGGACCGGCAGGCGCGCGTCGTGGCGGAGACGCCCACGGGGCGCGTCGTGCTCGTGAGCTCGATGAGCTTCGCCACGCTCGAGCACCGGCCAGACGTCCTCTGCGCGGGCTCCCACGGCGGGCGCGTCAACGTGAGGCGTCTCCTCGAGGTACGACCCCGCGGCGCCTTCTTCAACGACGGCGGTCTCGCGCGCGACCGCTCGGGCGTGGAGGGTCTGCGCGTGCTGGACACGGCGGGCGTCGCCGCCGCGACGGTCGGCGCGATGGGCGCGCGCATCGGCGACCCCGCGAGCACGTGGGAGGACGGCGTCATCTCCTTCGTGAACGAGACGGCGCGGCGCCTGGGCGTGGCGCCCGGTCAACGCGCGCGCGACGCCGCGCTGTTGATCCTCGAGCGTGGGTAATCCGTCAATCGGCGTGACCGTCCAGGGAGGTTCGTGAGCGATGGCCAAGGCCAACGTCGGCGGCGTGAATCTCTATTACGAGGAAGTCGGGCAGGGGGCGCCGCTCATCTTCGTCCACGAGTTTGCGGGCGACTGCTGGAGCTGGCGCCCCCAGGTGCAGTTCCTCTCGCGGCGGTATCGCACGATCGTCTTCAACGCACGCGGCTACCCGCCGTCCGACGTGCCGCTCGACCCGAAGGCCTACTCCCAGCAGCAGGCGGCCGACGACATCACGGGCGTGCTCGACCACCTCGGGATCGAGAGAGCCCACGTGTGCGGGCTCTCGATGGGCGGCTACGCGACACTCCACTTCGGGCTGTCGTATCCGGCGCGCGCGCTCTCGCTCGTCGTCGCCGGCGCGGGGTACGGTAGCGACAAGCAGGACACCCACCGCGCGGACTCCGAGCTGGTGGCCCGCCGGCTGGAGAGCGAGGGCATGGGGCCGGTCGCCGACTTTTACGGCCGCGGGCCCACGCGCGTGCAGTTCATGGAGAAGGATCCCACCGGCTGGCAGGAGTTCCGCGATCGTCTCGCGGCGGGCTCGGCGCCGGGCCACGCCCTCACGCTCCGCGGTGTGCAGATGCTGCGCCCGTCCATCTACGACCTCGGCGACCGCATGGCGAAGCTCGAGGTGCCGACGCTCATCATGACGGGCGACGAGGACGAACCCTGCCTCGATCCGGGAATCTACATGAAGCGCAAGATCATGTCCTCGGGGCTCATCGTCCTTCCGAAGGCCGGCCACGCGATCAACCTGGAGGACCCCGATCTCTTCAACCGGGCGGTGCTCGACTTCCTCACCGCGGTGGACGCGGGCCGCTGGCCGCGGCGCCGCACGGACTCGATGACGGGCTCGGCGATCCTGCCGAAGACGAGCTGACCCGCACCCCGGGCCCGCGTCGTGCCCGACCGCCGGCGCACGCCGCGCCTGGAGCCCGGCGCTACCTCCTCGCGGTCGCCACGCGCGCGTCGGTGGGCATCACGAGCCGGCCGCGCGACGCGAACGGCGCCAGGCGCGCGCGAACCGTGTCCTTGACGCCCTGCCGCGCATCCTCGGGCAGCTCGCGCAGCATGAGGCCGGCCCTGATCGCGCCCGATTCGATGAGGCCCCAGTACGCGTCGAACGACTCGAACACGAAGTCCTGCGTCTCCGTCGCGACGGTCACGTCGGTGAGGCCGGCGTCCCCCAGCAGTCGCTCGAGGCGGCCGGGCTCGCCGAGACTCACGCCCTGGAGTATCTCGGCTCGGCGCGCGGGACGGTGCCGCACGAGCTCCCGCGCGAGGAAGTCGAGCCATGGCACGCGATCGGCGGTGGACCATACGAGCGCGGCGAGGCGACCGCCGGGACGCAGGACACGCCGGCATTCCCTGAGGCCCGCGAGCGGATCGGGGAAGAACATGAGGCCGAGCTGCGAGATGACGGCATCGAAGGTCGCGTCGCGGCACGCGAGCGCCTGCCCGTCCATCGCGGCGAGCCGGACAGGGCGCGCGCCGAGCTTGGCGAGGGCGCCCCGAAGCATCGGGAGCGAGATGTCGGCGCCGACGACGCGACTCGCCGGTCCGGCGGCGTCGGCCGCCATCAGCGCGGATTCACCGGTGCCCGTCGCCACGTCGAGGATGCGCTGGCCGGATTGCAGCGCGGCCCCGCGCAAGAGTGCCGGCAGGTAGAGTCGCGTCCAGCGGCCCATGAAGTCGTCGTAGACCGCGGCGACTCTGTCGAACGTGACCTGGTCGCTCACGTCCCGCGGAGGCCGGACCGCACCTCGGGCTCAGCCGAGCGCGACGACGGTCTTCATCGCTCGATGCGGTAGACGCGCCGCACGTTCTCCCAGAGCATCTTCCGCTGGATCGCCGCGTCCACCCCGCGGAACTGCTCCTCGATCGCCTTCCGCGAGAAGGGCCACGTGCCGTCGCGGTGCGGATAGTCCGAGCCCCACATGACGTTGTCGGGCGCGATCTCCGCCATCGCGCGAACGCCGTGGAAGTCCTTCTGGAAGGTCGCGTAGATCTGGCGCTTGAAGTAGGCGCTCGGCGGCAGCGGGAGCTTGAGGTCATCCGCCAAGCGCTCCTCGTAGGTGTCGTCGAGACGCTCGAGGACGTAGGGGAGCCAGCCGATGCCGCTCTCGCCGAGGACGAGCCGGAGCTTCGGGTGGCGTTCGCAGACGCCCGAGAGGATCACGCTGACGCAGATCTCGTCCATCTGCAGCGGCGCCACGACGGTCCATGAGCCGACGACCGCCGGGTGGCGGACGCCCTTCACCTCGTAGCCCACCGTCGCGCCACCGCCCTCGAAGACGTGGAACGAGATGACGAGGCCGGTCTCCTCCGCGGCGGCCCAGAGCGGCTCCCACATCTCATGCCACACGGGCATCGCCGAGCCCCACGGTACGATCACGGCGCCGCGCAGGCCGAGCCCGGCGCAGTGACGAAGCTCGTCGGCCGCGAGCGCGCCGTCGTGGTTCGGGAGGCAGCCCAGGCCGTGGTAGCGCCCGGCCTGGGTCTGGTTGAACTCGGCGATGTACTGGTTGTACGCGTGGTAGACCGCGGCCAGCGTCTCGTGATCGGCGATTCCCCCGGTGCCGAAGAGTCCTCGCGAGATCCCGATGATGCCGTAGATCACCTCGGCCTCGACCCCGTCGCGCTCCTGGTCCTCGCGGCGCTCGACGGGATTCGACGGGCGCGTCTGCTTGCCCGTCGCGAAGCCCGCGTCGGCGAGTATGCGTCCGCGCTTGCCGCCCGTCACGCCGGGCCCGTACACGCCGTAGGGGCCCAGGGTCGACTCGCGTGAGACCCACCACTTGCGCCCGTCGCGCTCGACGACGTGCGGCGCCGCGTCGCCCCACTTCGTGTCCATGCGTGACGTGAAGGTGTCGGTGGGGAGGTAGATCAGGTCCATGTGGCTGTCCGCCGACATGACTCGGAGCGCCATCGACGCCTCCTGACGGGACCGGATCCGCGAGGCCGGAATTTCGCGGCTGGCAGGAGCGTAGTCCGAGACGACGCGGAACGCAAGGCGATGTCACGCAAGTTCCGAAATTTCCAGGCGTCGAGGCGGCCTGTAGAATGGCGCGGTGAGGCTTCCGCACGGGCTCCGAGCGCTCGACCACGGCGACTACCGCCGGTTCTACTTCGCACAGCTCGTCGCGCTCGTCGGCGGCTGGATGCAGACGGTCGCGCAGGCCTGGCTCGTGCTTCAGCTCACCAGCTCGCCCTTCAAGCTCGGCCTCATCTCGACGCTCCAGTTCTCGCCCGTGCTGCTCTTCGCCGTCGTCACGGGTGCCGTCGCGGACCGGCTGCCGAAGCGCCGGCTGCTCGTCATCACGCAGACGACGCTCGCCTGCCAGGCGCTGTTGCTCGGGGCGCTCGTCGCGACGGGCCTCGTCGAGTACTGGCACGTCGCCGCGCTCGGGCTCCTGCTCGGCTTCGCGAACGTCTTCGACCAACCGGCGCGCCAAGCGTACGTGATGGACATGGTCGGCAAGAATGACGTGGCGAGCGCGGTCGCGCTGAACTCGGCCGCGTTCAACGCCGCCCGCATCGTCGGCCCCGCGGTGGCCGGCGTCGTGATCGGGCGCTTCGGAGTGGTGCCGGCGTTTCTCGTCAACAGCGCGAGCTTCCTCGCGGTGATCGTGGCGCTGTTGCGGCTCGAGTCGCCCGGGCTGCCCACGAGCGAGGCGCGCGCGTCCATGCTCGCGGAGATCGCCGAGGGCCTCCGCTACGCGCGGCGGACGCCGCGACTGGTGCTCGCGCTCGCACTCGTGCTGAGCGTGAGCCTCTGCGTCTTCAACTTCACCGTCTACGTGCCGCTGCTGGCGCGGACGGTGCTGGGCCTCGGCGCCGCGGGCTTTGGTTTCCTCATGGCGGCGCTCGGTGTTGGCGCCGTCGCGGGCGCCCTGACGGTGGGGATGCTCGGCTCGCGTGAGCCCGGGCTCGCCCAGATGTTCGCGTCCGCGGCGCTCGCCTTCGCGGCTCTCCTCGGCCTCGCGGCGACGCGCCACGTCTGGCTGGCGGTGCCGCTGCTCTTCGTCACGGGCTATTTCGGTCTCATGCTGATGGCGAGCTGCAACACCTCGATGCAGCTCCGCGCGCCGGATGCGCTGCGCGGGCGGGTGATGAGCCTCTACACGTGGGTGTCGGGCGGCGTCTTCCCGGTCGGCGCGTTCCTCGTCGGCACGATCTCGCAGTGGTGGGGTGTCTCGGCCGCGTTCCTTTGGAACGGCACGCTCGGCCTGGCGGCCCTCGTCGGGATCATGCTGTGGTGGCGGCTCCGCCACGACTGATCGCAGGACCGAGCCGGGGCGCGTCGGCCCCGCCGTCAGCGCTTCTTGGCGTATCCGCGCTGCCGGAGGGCCTCGGTGATCTCACCGAGGATCACGGGATCGTCGATCGTCGCCGGGGTCGTGTAGTCCTGACCGTCGGCGATCCGCTTCATCGTTCCGCGCAGGATCTTCCCCGAGCGGGTCTTCGGCAGGCGCTTGACGACCAGCGCGGTCTTGAAGGCGGCCACGGGCCCGATCTGCGCGCGCACGCGCTCGACCAGATCGCGGGCGATGTCGGCCTCGCTCCGCTCGACCCCCGCCTTGGTGACGACGAAACCCACCGGCACCTCGCCCTTGATCTCGTCGGCGACGCCCACGACGGCACACTCGGCCACGTCGGGATGGCCGGCGAGCACTTCCTCCATCGCGCCCGTCGAGAGCCGGTGCCCGGCGACGTTGATGATGTCGTCCACGCGGCTCATGATGTAGAGGTAGCCGTCGTCGTCCTGGTAGCCCGCGTCGCCGGTGAGGTAATAGCCGGGGTGCTTCGTGAGGTACGACGTCTCGTATCCCGCATCGTTGTTCCAGAGCGTGGGAAGGCAGCCCGGCGGCATCGGCAGACGGATCGCGATCGAGCCGATCTGCCCCGCGGGCATCTCCTTGTTGTCCTCGCTGAGCACGCGCACGTCGTATCCGGGGACGGCCTTCGTCGGCGAGCCCGCCTTCACGGGCAGCATACCGAGGCCCACGCAGTTGGCGGCGATCGGCCAGCCGGTCTCCGTCTGCCACCAGTGGTCGATCACCGGCACGCCGAGCCGCTCTTCCGCCCAGTGCAGGGTGTCGGGATCGCAGCGCTCGCCCGCGAGGAACAGCGTGCGGAAGTTGCGGAGGTCGTACGTGGCGATGTGGCGGCCGTGGGGATCCTCCTTCTTGATCGCGCGGAAGGCCGTCGGCGCGGTGAAGAGGACGTTGACCCCGTGTTGGGAGATGAGCCGCCAGAAGGCGCCCGGGTCCGGAGTCCCGACGGGCTTGCCCTCGTAGAGGATCGTCGTGCAGCCCTTGAGGAGGGGCGCGTACACGATGTACGAGTGGCCGACGACCCAGCCGATGTCGGACGCGGCCCAGTAGGTCTCGCCCGCGCCGACGCCGTAGATGTTCTCCATGGACCACTTGAGCGCGACGGCGTGGCCGCCGTTGTCGCGCACCACACCCTTCGGTACGCCCGTCGTCCCCGACGTGTAGAGGATGTACAGCGGGTCGGTCGCGGCCACGGGGACGCACGGGGCGGGCGGAGCGCCCGTGACGAAGTCGCCCCAGTCGAGGTCGCGCTCCTTCTCGAGCGCGGCCGGCGCCTGAGGCCGCTGGAGAATCACGCAGCGCTCCGGCCGATGCGAGGCCAGCGCGAGCGCGCCGTCGAGGAGCGGCTTGTAGGCAACGGTCCGGTTCACCTCGATACCGCAGGACGCGCCGAGGATCAGCTTCGGCTTGGCGTCGTCGATACGCTTGGCGAGCTCGTTCGATGCGAAGCCGCCGAAGACGACCGAATGAATCGCCCCGATGCGCGCGCAGGCGAGCATCGACATCACCGCCTCGGGGACCATCGGCATGTAAATGAGGACGCGGTCGCCCTTCTGGACGCCCTGCCGCCGGAGCGCGCCCGCGACGCGTGCCACCTCGTCGCGCAGCTCGCGGTAGGTGAACACCTTCACCGTGTCGGTGACGGGGCTGTCGTAGACGAGCGCGCGCTGCTTGCCGCGCCCGCGCTCGATGTGGAGATCGAGCGCGTTGTAGCAGGTGTTGAGCGCGCCGCCGCCGAACCAGCGGTAGAAAGGCGGGTGCCTGTCGTCGAAGACGCGGTCCCAGCGCTTCTCCCAGTGGATGTCCTCGGCGGCCGCGGCCCAGAAGCTCTCGGGTGCCTTCATCGAGCGAGCGTAGGTCTCGTCGCACACGCTCTTCGCCATCGCGAACCCTCCCTCGGGGCCGGCCGGAGGTCGGCGCAGGGAAAGGTATCACGGCGCGCGACCTTGACGAGGCGGAAGCGATGGCGAGGGCCTGAGGCGCGAGCGTGGCCACGGACAGCGCCTCGACCAGCCGTATATCCAGCTGAGAATAAAGGTCGAACTCATTCTTGACAATACCGATAGACAATAGTATTTTCACTTGAGGCTATCGGTGATGAACTCCACCCCCGTCACCGTCGAGCGTTGTCCGGTGTGCCGGGCCAAGGTCGTGGTGAAGCTTCCCGGGGAGGTCATGATCCGCAACGCGATTCTCAGGGTCGATGCCCCGACGGGGCGCGTCAGCGCGAAGTGCGCGCGCTGTAAAGCCTGGGTGGAGGTGCCGCTGCGGTACGTCGGGTGACGTAGTGCCGTCGTAACGGCGAAAGTCGCAACACGAAGACGAGAAGCCGGGAGGACGGGCGAGCCGAGCGCCCGCCTCCCGGCTCTGCATTTCGGGGGGACACGGTGAGCGAAGCGGTGAAGGAGACCAAGGCGCAGCGCGTCGAGCGGCTCAAGCGCGAGCTGAACCCGTGGGAGGCGTACGCCGACATCGTCCGCTTCGCGCGCGAGGGCTGGGACGCGGTCCCGCCAGAGTGGCTCGGCACCTACTTCCGCTGGTGGGGGATCTACACCCAGGGTGACGGCGTCGGCGCCGTCGGCGGCAAGGGCGGCGAGGGGAAGGCGACACGCCACTTCATGGTGCGCATCCGCATCCCGAACGGCGCGCTCCACTCCCATCAGCTCCGGGCCATCGCCGACCTCGCCGAGCGCCACGCGCGCGGCGTCGCCGACATCACGGTCCGCCAGAACATCCAGCTCCACTGGGTCGCGCTCGAGAGTCTCCCCGAGGTGTTCCAGGCGCTCTGGCTCAAGGGCGTCACGACGCTCGGCTCGTGCGGCGACGTCACGCGCAACGTGACGGGCTGCCCCCTCGCCGGCGCGGACGCCGACGAGCTCGTGGACGCCTCGCCGCTCGTCCACGCCGCGACGCGGATGCTCAACGGCAACCCGGCCTTCTACAACCTGCCGCGCAAGTACAAGGTGACGATCACCGGTTGCCGCGCGTGGTGCTCGTACCCGGAGATCAACGACGTCGGCCTCACGGCTCAGCGACACCCTGTGACGCGCGAGATCGGGTTCGCCGTGCGCGTCGGCGGCGGCCTCTCGACCGACCCGCACCTGGCGTTGCGCCTCGACGCGTTCGTCCCCTGGCATCAGGCGCTTCCGGTGTTGCGTGTGATCTCCGAGATCTTCCGGGACTCGGACGCCCTCCGCGAGAATCGCGAGAAGGCGCGGCTGAAGTTCCTCTTCCTCCAGCACGGCTGGACGGCGGAGCGCTTCCTGACCGCGATCGAGGACCGGCTCGGCGTGGCGCTCGCGTCCGGCGTGCGAGACGACCCGCCCGACGACGTCTATCGTGACCACGTCGGGATCCACCCGCAGAAGCAGGCGGGCTACGTCTATGCGGGTGCGGCCGTGCTGCGCGGACGGCTCACGCCGGCGGAGATGCGCGCGGCCGCCGACTTGGCCGACCGCTACGGCACGGGCGAGCTCAGGACGACGAGCATGCAGAACCTCCTGATCCCCAACGTGCGACGCGAGCTCGCCGACGCCCTCGCCCGGGGGCTCGAGGCGGCGGGCCTGCGTCTCGACGCCTCGCCCTTCCGTCGCGGCACCGTCGCCTGCACGGGCTCGGAGTTCTGCAAGCTCGCGCTCACGGAGACGAAGGGCTTCGCGCGGCGGCTCGTCGAGACGCTCGAGGCGCGGCTGCCCGGCTTCGAGCAGCACCTCAAGATCCACGTCACCGGCTGCCCGAACAGCTGCGGTCAACACTGGATCGCCGACCTCGGCGTCGAGGGAAAGAAGGTCAAGGTGGACGGCGCGCTCGTCGACGCCTACTACTTCTGCGTCGGCGGCGCCGTGGGTCTCCACCAGGCGGTCGCCCGCCCGATCGGGCTCCGCCTGCCCGCGACGGACGTCGCCGCGGCGATCGAGCGGCTGCTGCGCGCCTTCCTGGCGGACCGCCTGCCGGGCGAGAATTTCAGGTCCTACGCCGCGCGGCACACCGACGACGACCTGCGCGCGCTCCTCGCGGGCGAGCTCGTCGAGGCGGTCGCGCGCGACGAGTCGCCCGGGCGCCCGCCGCACGGGGTCGACGGCTGACATGGCCTATTTCCCCGTCTTCCTCGAGCTCGCCGGCCGGCGCTGTGTCGTCGTGGGCGGGGGCGTGGTCGCCGAGCGGCGGATCGCCGGCCTCCTTGCCGCGGGTGCGGCGATCACCGTGATCGCGCCGACGCTCACGTCGGCCCTGGCCGCGCTGGCCGCGGAGGGGCGCCTCCGGCATGAGCCTCGGGGCTACCGCGCCGGCGATCTGGCGGGCTTCGACCTCGCGTTCGCTGCGACGGACGCGGGCGACGTCAACGGGGCGCTCGCCCGGGAGGGACGTGCGCGCGGCGTGTGGGTCAACGCGGCCGACGATCCCGTGAATTGCACGTTCATCCTGCCGGCGCTCGTGCGGCGCGGCGACTTGACCGTGGCCGTATCCACGGGCGGGACGAGCCCGGCGCTGGCCCGCGCCGTGCGTGAGGACCTGGAACGCTACCTCACGGCGGACTACGCGACGCTCGCGCAGGTCGCGGCCGAGGCTCGACGCGAGCTGCGCGCGGCCGGCCGTGTGGCCGACGCGGAGGCCTGGCGGCGCGCGCTCGGGCCCGAGGTTCGGCGGCTCATCGTCGAGGGCGGGCGCGAGGCGGCCAAGCGCCGGCTGCTCGAGCTCCTGGGAGTCACGGCGTGCGCGTAGGAACGGTCGCGCTCGTCGGCGCCGGTCCCGGCGACCCCGGGCTCATCACGGTCCGCGGCCTCGAGCTGCTGAGGCGAGCCGACGTGATCGTCTACGACCGTCTCGTGCACCCGCGCCTGCTCGACGAGGCGCCCCGCGCGCGGCGCGTCTTCGCGGGCAAGGCCGCCGGCCGACACGCGCTGCCGCAGGAGCGAATCACCAAGCTCCTCGTGACGCACGCGCGCCGTGGCCGGCGGGTCGTGAGGCTCAAGGGCGGGGATCCCTTCGTCTTCGGCCGCGGCGGCGAGGAGGCGCTGGCGCTGGCGGGCGCGGGTATTCCCTTCGAGGTGGTGCCCGGTGTCACGGCGGCGGTCGCGGTGCCCGCGTACGCGGGGATCCCGCTCACGCACCGGGGCGTCGCCGCCTCGTTCGCCGTCGTCACGGGCCACGAGGAGGCGGAAAAGCCCGAGTCGACCGTGGACTGGGCGCGGCTCGCGCGCGCGGCCGACACGCTCGTCGTGCTCATGGGTGTGAGCGCGCTCCCGCGTATCGCCCGGGCGCTGATCTCGCACGGGCGCGCGCCGGCCACCCCGGTCGCCCTCGTGCGCTGGGGAACGACCGACCTGCAGGAGACACTCGTCGGGCGCCTCGACGACATCGCCGTGCGCGCGGCGCGCGCGCGGCTCGAGCCGCCGGTCGTCGCCGTGATCGGCGACGTCGTCGCGCTGCGCGAGCGCCTCCAGTGGTTTGCCGAGCCGACACTGCGAGCCTCCACAGGAGGGGTACGATGAGCCTCGAGCTCTCCGCACCGATCGGCATCCTCGACGAGCACCCGGAGTGGTCGGCCCGGCTCTGCGCCGAGCTCCAGCTGAGGCGCCTGCCCTTCGAGAAGATCGACCACTCGAACCACGCGTTCGACCCGCACGACCGGACCCGGCGCTACTCGGTGATCGTGAACCGGACGAGCCCGTCGTCTCACCGGCGCGGCCACGGGAGCGTGCTCTTCTACGCCGAGCCGCTGCTCGCCCACTGGCAGGCCCTCGGCGTCCCGGTCATCAACCCCGTCGCGGCCTGGCGCTTCGAGAAGTCGAAGGCGCTGCAGCTCGGACTGTTCGAGCGCCTCGGCGTGCGCTACCCGAGGACCATCGTCGTGAACCACCGTGACCAGCTCCTGAAGGCGAGCGAGAGCGTCACCTTTCCCGCGGTCGTGAAGCCGAACGTCGGCGGCTCGGGAGCCCTCATCGAGCGCTTCGAGTCGCGCGCCGAGCTGGAGGCGCACGCGCCGCGGCTCGACTTCGGTCCGGACGGCGTGGCACTACTTCAGGAGTACGTCGAGCCGGCGGACGGGGCGATCGTCCGCGTCGAAGTGTTGGATGGTCACTATCTCTACGCGATTCGCATCGTCCGGACCGCCGCGGAGTTCAACCTATGCCCCGCGGACATCTGCCAGACGCCCGCGCCGACGGCGAGCGCCGACCCGGGCACGTGCCCGGTGGACGTGAAGCCCGGGCTCAGCGTCACGCGTCACGAGGCCCCGCGCGAGGTCGTCACACAGGTGCTGGCCCTGGTGCGCGCCGCGTCCATCGACGTCGCGGGCGTCGAATACCTGGTCGGGCGCGCGGACGGGCACGTCTACTTCTACGACGTCAACGCCACATCGAACTTCGTCGCGAACGCGCCGGCCGTGCTGGGCTTCGATCCCACGCCGCGGTTCGCGGACTACATCGTCAAGGTAGCCACGAGGAAAGGAGACGCTCGATGAGCTTGAGACTCGGAGACACCGCACCCGATTTCACCGCCGAGACCACCGAGGGCAAGATCAGCTTCCACGCCTGGATCGGCGAGGGTTGGGCCATCCTCTTCTCGCACCCGCGCGACTTCACGCCGGTCTGCACGACCGAGCTGGGATACGTCGCGCGCCTGAAGCCCGAGTTCGACCGGCGGAAGGTGAAGCCGATCGGTCTCTCGATCGATCCGGTGGACTCGCACAAGGGCTGGGCGGCCGACATCAAGGAGACGCAGGGCCAGGCGCCCAACTTCCCGATCATCGCCGACCCCGAGCGCAAGGTGGCCGGCCTGTACGGCATGATCCATCCTGCCCACGACGAGGTCTACACCGTGCGGACGGTGTTCGTCATCGACCCGAAGAAGAAGATCCGCCTCATGATCACCTATCCCCAGACGACCGGGCGGAACTTCGACGAGATCCTGCGCGTCATCGACTCGCTCCAGCTCACGGACGCCCACAAGGTTGCGACGCCCGTCAACTGGAAGCAGGGCGAGGACGTCATCATCGTCCCGGCGGTCAGCGACGAGGAGGCGAAGGCGAAGTTCCCGAAGGGCTGGCGCGCGCTCAAGCCCTACCTGCGCCTCACGCCGCAGCCGCGCTGACGCAGCGCTCCGCGGTCGTGCCGGCTCGGCGCGCTCAGGGCGCCAGCGCGATCGCGCGGAGCGGCGAGCCCGTCGCGCCCTGGATCCGCAACGGTGTCAGGACCAGGAGCGCGACAGGCACCTTCGCGTCGCCGAGCGGTTCGAGGTTCGCGTTCTCGACGATGTAGATGCCGTTGTCGGCCAGGAGCATCATGTGGACGCTGAACAGCTCCTTGCCGTAGGCCGCCGGCCGCTTCTCGAACGTCGCGGTATCGTCCCCGGCCAGCCGCACGCCCTTGTCGATGATCCAGCGCGCGCCGTCCTGGCCGGGTCCCGGCGACTGCTCGCCGAGGTACTTCGCGTTGTCCCTTCCGAAGTACTGGCCCCAGCCGGTGCGGATCAGGAGGGAGTCGCCGCGCCGCACCTCCACGCCCTGCGTCCGCATCGTTTGTTCGAGGTGCGCTCCCGTGATCTCGAAGCCCGGCGGCAGCGGGTCCGGCCGGGCGCCGCCGACATGACGAGCGACGTCCAGGAAGACCGCGCGGTTCACCATGAGGTCCGCGGGGAAGGTCTCGATGCCGAGGTTGGCGCCGATGCCGGCGGGCGTCGAGGTGGCGGCCACGGCGTCCACACCGCCGTGGAGCTTCAGGTCACGGCCGATGTGGCCGATGGCGTCGATCGTCGGCGCGCCGTGCTGACCGCTGAAGTACATGATGTCCGACGCCCAGGAGACGCGACTCCCCGGGACCTGACCGAAAATCTCGTGCGTCATCTTGTGCGTGCGGTTGAGCGCGAAGGCGTAGGGCGGGTTCAGGCTGAGGATCGGCGATTGCTCGTTCCAGACGAACGAGAGGTCGAACATCCGGGCGCCCTTGACCGCGCGGATGAAGTCGTCCGCCGAGGGCCGGGCCTGGGCGTTCGCCGTGCCGGTGAAGGCGGCCGCCACGCCCAGCGCCCCCGCGGTCGTCAGTAGCTCGCGCCGTGACACGTCGCTCATGGGCCCCTCCTGTCGAGAGATTCGCCGGGAGGGTAGTCGGTGTCGACGCCCAACGCAAGGGTTCCTGGGGTAAACTTGCCCCAACCCGTTCGGAGGAAGGGCCCATGAGCGAGTTTCGCCATCTCGACTTTCGCCACGTGTACAGGACCGAACTCACCCCGGTGAGCTTCCTCGCGCGCAGCGCCTACGTGTTTCCGCAGAAGACCGCCGTCGTCCACGGCGCGCGCCGTTACAGCTACAAGCAGCTCGAGGAGCGGGTGCATCGCCTCGCCTCGGCACTGCGCCGCGCGGGTCTCGAGAAGCTCGACCGCGTCGCGTTCCTGTGCCCGAACACGCCGGCGATGCTCGAGGCGCACTACGGCGTCCCGGCGGCGGGCGGCGTCCTCGTCGCGATCAACATCCGGCTGAACTCGGAGGAGATCGGCTACATCCTCAAGCACTCCGGCGCCCGGTTCCTGTTCGTGGACGTCGAGTTCGAGCCGGTGGTGAAGGCGATCGACCTCGCGGGGATCAAGGTCGTCCGGGTAGACGACACGGGTGCCGCCGGCGATCCATACGAGGACTTCCTCGCGACGGGCTCGCCGGCGCCGGTCGAGAGCTGGCTCAAGGACGAAGAGGAGCTGCTCGCCATCAACTACACCTCGGGCACGACGGGCCGGCCGAAGGGCGTGATGTACTCGCACCGCGGCGCGTGGGTCAACGCGATCGGCGAGGTGATCGAGACGGCGATGAGTTTCGACGCCCGGTACCTCTGGACGCTCCCGATGTTTCACTGTAACGGCTGGTGCTTCACGTGGGGTGTCACGGCGGTCGGGGGCACTCACGTCTGCCTCCGGAAGGTCGAGTCCGCGCGCATCTGGGACATGATCGACACCGAGGGCATCACCCACTACAACGGCGCGCCGACCGTGCACATCGGCGTCATCAACGACCCGAAGGCCCACAAGCTTGCGCGACCGGTGACGGTCACGGTCGCCGGCGCCCCGCCGTCGCCGACGCTCCTCGGCAAGCTCAAGGAGCTCGGATTCCGGCCCGTCCACGTCTACGGCCTCACCGAGACTTACGGGCCGCACACGGTGTGCGCGTGGCACGAGGAGTGGAACGCCCTGCCGATCGACGAGCAGGCGCGCGTCGCCGCCCGGCAGGGGCAGGGCTACGCCCTCTTCGACCTGGTGCGCGTCGTGGACGCCAACATGAACGACGTCCCGAAAGACGCGCAGACGCTGGGCGAGGTCATCATGCGCGGGAACAACGCCGCGATGGGTTACTTCGAGCAGCGCGACGCGACGACGGAGGCGTTCCGCGGCGGCTGGTTCCACTCGGGCGACATCGCGGTGTGGCACGCCGACGGCTACATCGAGCTGCGCGACCGCAAGAAGGACATCATCATCTCGGGTGGCGAGAACATCTCGACCATCGAGGTCGAGCAGACGGTCGCGAAGCACCCGGCCGTGCTCGAGTGCGCCGTGGTCGCGGTCCCCGACGAGAAGTGGGGCGAGCGGCCGAAGGCCTTCGTCACGCTCAAGCCGGGTCAGAGGGCGACGGAGCAGGAGGTCATCGAGTTCTGCCGGCAGCACATCGCCCACTTCAAGTGCCCGGCGGCGGTGGAGTTCTGCGACCTGCCGAAGACGTCGACCGGCAAGGTGCAGAAGTTCGTCCTGCGCGACAGGGAGTGGAAGGGCAGGGAGAAGCGGATCAACTAGTGCCGCGCCTGTCCGTTCTCGACCAGTCGCCGGTGCGGAGCGGCGGCACCGGCGCCGAGGCGCTCCAGGAGACGCTCGAGCTCGCGCAGGCCTGCGACCGCTGGGGTTACCACCGGTACTGGCTCGCCGAGCACCACTCGACACCCGGGCTCGCAGGCTCGAGCCCCGAGGTGCTGATCGGCCAGGTCGCGGCCCGGACGTCCCGGATCCGCGTGGGCTCAGGCGGTATCATGCTCCAGCACTACAGTCCGCTGAAGGTCGCCGAGTGCTTCCGTACGCTGGAAACCCTCTTCCCCGAGCGCATCGACCTCGGCATCGGCCGCGCGCCCGGTGCCGATCCGCTCACGACCCTCGCGCTCCGGGAAGGGCGGGGAGAGGCTCGTCTGCTCGGAACCGCGCCGAGCCTCTCCCCGCGCTTCCCGGAGAAGGTGGCCGAGGTGATCGGCTTCCTGCGCGCGAGCTTACCGGCGGAGCATCCCTTCGCACGGGTGGTCGCGATGCCCGGCGGGTCCGGGATCCCCGAGGTGTGGCTCCTCGGCTCGAGCGACGAGAGCGCGATGCTCGCGGCGCACCTGGGGACCGCGTTCTCGTTCGCGAACTTCATCAACGACGAGGGCGGCGTAGAGATCACGCGCGCCTACGCCCGCGAGTTCCGGCCGTCGGCGCTGTTCTCCGCGCCGCGCGCGTCCGTCGCGGTGTTCGTCGTCTGCGCGGACACCGAGGCCGAGGCGCTCCGCCTCGCGCAGAGTCGCGACCTCTTCATCGTGCGCCTCTACACCGGCCGTGCCGGGCGCTACCCTTCCGTCGAGGAAGCCGAGGCCTACCCGTACACCGGGCACGAGCGGGCGATCGTCGAGCACGCCCGACGGCGCATGGTCGCGGGCGCGCCCGGGCAGGTGCGCGAGCGGCTCCTCGGTCTGGCCTCCGAGTACGGTGCCGACGAGCTCGTCATCGTCACGATCACCCACGATGTCAAGGCGCGGTTCCGCTCCTACGAGCTCCTCGCCCAGGTCTTCGACCCGGAGGAGACTCACCGATGAGACGCAGCATGGCGGCCGCGGGAGCGATGATGCTGCTCCCCATCGGGATCGCCCTCCTCACCGGGACGGCGCCGGCCCAGCGGGCGGTGGACGGACTCGCCCCGCGGTTCGAGGTAGACCCACGGTGGCCGAAGCCGCTGCCGCACAACTGGCTCATGGGCCAGGCCGCGGGCGTGGCGGTGGACCGCCACGACCACGTCTGGGTCATCCAGCGCCCGCGGACGCTCACCGATGCCGAGCGCTTGCCCTGCTGCGCGCCGGCGCCGCCGGTGCTCGAGTTCGACGCGCAGGGAGACCTGCTCCAGGCTTGGGGCGGTGCGGGCCCGGGCTACGACTGGCCGCTGAACGAGCACGGGATCTACGTGGACGACCAGGACAACGTGTGGATCGGCGGCAACGACCAGAAGGACCACCAGGTCCTCAAGTTCACCCGCGCCGGCAAATTCCTTCTGCAGATCGGCAAGGCGGACGTGACCGGCGGCGACAACGACACGTCGCACCTCGGGCGTCCCGCCAACGTGAGCGTGGATCCGGCGACGCACGAGCTGTTCGTCGCCGACGGCTACAAGAATCACCGCGTCATCGTCTTCGACGCGCTGACAGGCGCCTACAAGCGCCACTGGGGCGCCAACGGACGGCCCCCCGGCGAGCCGGGCGTGAAGGGCTTCGGCAACCCGGTGCACTGTGTGCGTCTCTCGCGCGACGGCCTCCTCTACGTGTGCGATCGCATGCACAACCGCGTCCAGGTCTTCAAGAAGGACGGCACGTTCGTCCGGGAGTTCGTCATCGCGCCGGCGACGCGCGGCAGCGGCTCGGTGTGGGATGTAGACCTTTCGCACGACGCGCCGCAGGCGTGGCTCTACGACGCCGACGGTGAGAACAGCCACGTCTGGACGCTGCTGCGCGAGAGCGGGAAGGTCCTCGGCAAGTTCGGCCGCGACGGGCGCCAGGCCGGCCAGTTCCACAGGATCCACAACCTCGCCGTGGACTCGAAGGGCAACATCTACACGACCGAGGTGGACACGGGCAAGCGTGCCCAGAAGTTCGTCTTCCGGGGCACCTTCCCCGTCGAGGAGTGACCATTGGCGGCGGGCGGGATCGGGGACGCGGCTATACCATCGAGCTCTACGGCGACTGAGGGCGCGAGCGAGCCTTCGGGGAGGACGGCATGAGGGTCAGGCGTGGTTTCCAGGTGCTGAACTCGGGTCCCCTCGCGACGCGGGACAACGCGGTCGAGGCGGCGCGGCGCGCGGAGACGCTCGGCTACGACTCGCTCGTGGTCACCGACCACATCGTGATTCCCCGCCATATCGAGTCGCGCTACCCGTACAACGCCACGGGGCGCCTCGCGGTGCCCCCCGACGCCGACTATCTCGAGCCCCTCTCGATGCTCTGCTTCCTCGCCGGCGCGACGACCCGGATCCGTTTCGGGCCGTCCGTGCTCGTCGCACCCTATCGGAACCCGGTGCTGACGGCCAAGATGCTCGCGACGATCGACGTGCTCTCCGGCGGCCGGCTCTTCGTCGGCGTCGGCGTCGGCTGGCTCCGTGAGGAGTTCGAGGTCATGGGCTCGCCGCCGTTCGACGCACGCGGTGCGGTGACGGACGAGTGGCTCGAGCTCTTCGTCAAGCTGTGGACCGAGGACAACCCCGTGTTCGAGGGGAAGTACTATCGGGTGCGCGACATCGGCTGCGCTCCCAAGCCCGTCCAGAAGCCGCACCCGCCTATCCTCGTCGGCGGCAACAGCCGTCCGGCGATCCGCCGCGCGGCGCGGTACGGCCAGAGCTGGCACGCCTTCCGGATCCCGGCGGAGGAGCTCCGCGGGCACCTCGGATACTTGCGCGAGCAGGTGAAGGCCGCCGGCCGTCCGACCGACGCCTGCGGGCTCAGCGTGCGGTACGGCGTCCGCGTCGTCGGGTCCGGCGGGGACGCCACGCGCCGGTCGCCCGAGGAGCCGGGCCGCGTCCTCGTCGGGACGGCCGCGCAGGTGGCCGAGCAGCTCAAGCCCATCGTGGCCCTCGGTCCGACGGACGCAATCTTCGACTGCCGGACGGGCTCGTGGGCCGAGGTGCTCGAGACGATGGCGCGCCTCGCCGACGAGGTGTGGCCGAAGCTCGGGTGACCGGGTGAGGCGCTTCGCCCGCGCCCTCCGCCGGCGGTGTCCCAATTGCGGTGGGGACGGGCTCATGCAGTCCTGGTTCATGCTCCGCGCGCGCTGCGCGGCGTGCGGCATCCGCTTCCAGCGCGGCGAGGACCAGGACTACTGGCTCGGCGCCTACCTCCTGAATTTCATCGTGACCGAGATGGTCTTCGCGGTGCTGCTCCTCGTCGTGCTCGTCGCGACCTGGCCGCATCCGCCGTGGAGCCTCATCCTCTGGGGTGGCGCCGCGCAGATGATCGTCACCCCGATCGCCTTCTACCCGTTCGCGAACGCGCTCTGGCTCGCGGCCGACCTGGTCTTGCGCCCGCCGACACCCGACGACTTCGCCCCCGACCGCGCTCCGAGCTAGCCGCGCTGGACGAGCCAGATCCCCACGGCGACGACCGCCGAGCCCAGGAAGTCGCGCGCGTGCAGCGGCTCGCCGAGGAGCAACGCGCCGAGGAAGATCCCGAGGACGGGATTCAGGAAGAAGTAGGCGCTGGCGCGCGTCGCATCGCCGTGCGTGAGGAGCCAGAACCAGATGAGCATGCCCACCCAGGACACGCCGACGATCAGATAGGCCTGGGCGGCGAGGAACGAGGAGGTGAATCGCACCGCGTGCAAGTCCTCCCAGACGAGGACGGGTACCGCCAGGAGAAGCCCCGCCACGAGGAGCTGGCCGCCATTGAGCACCAGCAGGTCGAAGCGGGGCTGCGCGCGCTTGAAGAGGAGCGTGCCCGCGACGAGGCACGCGATCGAGACCACGATCAGCCCCATCGCGCCGGGCTCGTTGTCGGGGCCGATCCGGCTCCACATGACCCACGCGACTCCGGCGAAGCTCGCGAGGAGCCCGACGACCTTGGGCACCGTGAGCCGCTCGTCGAGGAGCCACGCCGCGCACACCGCCAGCATCAGAGGATTCGTGCTCGCGAGCACCGCGCCCATACCGGCCGAGAGGTGGCGGAGCGCGACCGCCGTGAGCCCGAGGTAGAGCGTGTAGTTCAGGGCGCCGAGGAGGGCGATGGGCCACCAGTCGGCGAGCCGCGCCGGCAGCGCCGCGCCCCGCCAGCGCGCGATCAGCAGGAGCGCCGACCCGGCGACGATGAAACGGAAGAACATGAGGAAGAGCGGCGGCGACGAGGCCAGCCCGATCTTCACCGCGCTGAAGGCGGACGCCCAGAGGAGCGAGAACAGGACGGCGAGCGCGGTGTAGCGCAGGGGTTACGCCGGGACGCGGCCGGTCAGCAGTTCAGGTACTTCGAGCTGACGAGGGGCTTTTCACTGCCGTCGCTCGCCCACGTCTTGCGCCTCAAGCCGACCAGGTCCCTGCCATAGACGTGGATCTCGACGGTGTCGCGCCGGGTCGGGTTGTGCATCCGGTGCACCTCGTCGCCGGGGACCAGGCAGGAGACCGCGCCCGCCCTGTGGCGCATGACGCGTGTCACGTCGAGCCGCGCCCTCCCGCCGGCGCCCTCCTCCACGCCGTAGCGCGTCTCCTCGATCTCGTTCTCGATGACGCCGATCACGCCCCACGTTTCGTGATTGTGGGCGGGCGCCGTCTCGCCCGCGCCCCAGACGACGGAGACCACGTTGAAGTGAGGCGCGCGGTGGAGCATATAGCGGCCGCGCGTCTCACCCTCCGGCCGGCGCCGGAACTCGGTGCGCACCGACTCCGGGTCCTTGATGAGCCGGGCCAGGAGGGGTGACACCCGCGCGGTGATCTCGTGCTCGGACGCGTCCTCGCGGACGATGCGGTCGACGTCGGCGATGAAGTCCTTCAGCGTGTACGTCGCGGTCGCCATCGCGGATCCCCCCTAGAGCTCCACCGGCGTGTCCTTGCGCCCGCCCCATTCTGTCCACGATCCGTCGTACACCGCAACGTTCCGTTTGCCGAGGAGGTGGAGACCGAGCGCCAGCACCGACGCGGTCACGCCCGAGCCGCACGTGGTCACGACCGGCTTGTCGAGGTCGAGCCCCGACGCCGCGAAGGCGCGCTCGAGCTCGTCGGGCGGCAGGAGCGTGCCGTCCGGCCGGTACAGCCGCTCGTACGGGAGGTTCGTGCTTCCCGGGATGTGGCCGGCGCGCAGACCCGCGCGCGGCTCGGGCTCGGTGCCCGTGAACCGGCCCGGCGAGCGCGCGTCGAGCACCTGCTCGCGGCGTGACTTGAGATTCGCCCGCATCTGCCTGACGTCGCGCACGAGCCGCCGGTCGAGCCGCGCCGTGAAGCGCCGGGGCGTGGGCGCCGCGAAGCCGGACTGGACGGGTCGGCCCTCGGCCCGCCATTTCGGCAAGCCACCGTCGAGGACGGCGACGCGGTCGTGGCGGAAGGCGCGGAAGGTCCACCAGACCCGCGCCGCGCTGACGACCCCACGGGTGTCGTAGACGACGACGAGGTCCCGCGCGCCGATCCCGAGCGCGCCGACGCGCTGGGCGAACGTCCGGGCGGCGGGCAGCATGTGCGGGAGCCGCGATGCCGTGTCGGCGATCTCGTCGATGTCGAAGAACACGGCGCCCGGGATGTGCGCCTGCGCGAATTCCGCGCGGGGGTCGCGCTTGAGCTGCGGCATGTACCACGAACCGTCCACCGCCCGCACGCCGCCGCGGCCGAGGTTCGCGGCGAGCCAGCCGGTCGTGACCAGCGAGGGCGCCTTCATAGGAGTCCGTGCGCGCTGCGCCCCTGCTCGTCGAGCGCTTCCTCCCACTTCAGGTACTTCACCATCGCCTCGCGCCCCCGGTCGTACGGTTTCGGCACGACGTCGTCGGGCTCGTCGAGGAGCCGAGTGGCGCCGTGCTCGATCGGCAGCCCCGCCTCCGCCCACGCGCGCGTGCCGCCCTCGAGGACGCGCGCGCCGCCGTAGCCGAGCCGCCCGAGGGTCGCGGCCGCCAGCGTCGAGGCGACGCCGTCGCCGCAGCTCACGACGATCGGTTGTCGGGTGTCGGGCGCGATCCCGGCGATCAGGAACTCGAGCCGGCTCCGGCAGAGCCACGCCGCGCCCGGCACGTGGCCGCGCGTGTACACGTCGCTCTGGTCCACATCGAAGACGCGCGCGCCCCCGAGGTCCCCGGGCTTCACGCACGCGACGTGCGCGCGCGCCTGCTCCCATCCCGCCGGCGCCACGTTGGGGCGACCGCGCTCGAGCGCGCCGCCCGCCTGCTCCCACGCGCGGACGCCGCCGGCGAGCACGCCGACCCGCGGGAAGCCCATCCGCCGGAGCCACGAGGCCGTCATCACGGACCTGACGAGGTCGTCGCAGACGAGCACGATGGCCGCCGCGCGCACGGCGACGTACTCATCGGTCGCCTGGACCGCCTGACCGCCGGGCGCCCAGACGGCGCCGGGCACGTGGCCCGCCGCGTATTCGTCCGCCGTGCGCACGTCGAGCACGTGGAGGTTCTCGTCGCCGCGCCGCGCGACGCGCGCCGCCAGGTCGTCGGGCGAGACGAAGGGAACACCATCCTCGGCCGCGACGCGGCTGGCGACCTCGGCGGCGCGCGCTCGGCTCTGCGGCGAGACGGGTGGCGCCCAGCGTTCGGCGCCGCGCTCGAGCGGAAAGCCCGCGAGGGCCCAGCCCATCGTGCCGTTCTCGAGCGCCACGACCGGATTCGGGAGCTTCATCCGGCGGAGGGACTCGGCGCCGATGTAGGAGCGCGTCCGGCCCCCGCAGTGCACGACGATCGTCGTGTCGGGCCGCGCGACCAGGTCGCCGATGCGCAGGACGAGCTCGCCGCCCGGCATGCTGATGGCGCCCGGGACACAGCCCCGGGCGTACTCCTCGGGCGTGCGCGAGTCCACGATGACCAGGTCGTCGCCGCGCTCCAGGCGCCGCAAGAGCTCACGCGGCGAGATCTCGGGAGTCTCGAGCTCGTGGAGCATCCGCTCGCCGAAGACCTTGCTCGGCACGTTGATGCCCTCGACGAGCGGCCGTCCCGCCGCGCGCCACGCCGCGAGTCCGCCGGCGAGCGCGTCGACGTTCGTGTAGCCGAGCTCGCGAAGGGTCGGCGCCGAGAGCCCGGCGAGCCGGCCGTCCCCGTCGCAGAGGACGATCGGCGTCGCCGTCGCGGGGACGAGCGCCGGCAGGCGGAGCTCGAGGAGCCGGCGGGCGAGCGAGGTCGTCCGGAAGACGTGGCCCCGCTCGTAGGCGCCCCTCTCGCGGAGGTCGAGCACCGCGTGGGGCGCGTCCGACGCCATGAGCGCGGCGAGCCGGGCGGGCGTGAGCATGTCGGGCGCCCATCTTGCCTTCACCGCGGGAGCGACGCAAGCTGGACCTATCACGATGACGGAGGATGAGGCGTTCGCCGCGCTCCGCGGGGACGACGCGCGGCTGGCGCGCCGGGCCGAGGCGGCGCTCTGGGAGCTGTGGCACCGCGCGGGGGACCCGGAGGTGGACGCGCTCCTGCGCCGCGGGATCGCCGCGCTGGAGCAGGGTGGGCTCGAGGACGCCGAGCGACTGTTCGGTCTCGTCATCGCGCGCGCAGCGCACTTCGCCGAGGGGTGGAACAAGCGGGCGACCGTCCGGTACCTCGCGAAGAATTATCGAGGTTCGATCGAGGACTGCCGGCAGACGCTCGCCCGCAACCCCCGCCACTTCGGCGCGCTCTCCGGCCAGGGGCTCTGCCACCTGGCGCTCGGCGAGCACCGCGAGGCCGCGGGGCTGTTCCGGCGCGCCCTGGCGGTCCACAGGCACCTCGAGGGCGCGCGCCACAACCTGGCCATGGCCCTCGGCGAGGCGGTGAGGGGCAACGGTCACTCGTGAGCTTCCCCGGCGGGCTCCGCGCCCTCAACCACCGCGACTTCCGCGTCTTCTGGTCGGGGCAGCTCGTCTCGCTGGTCGGCACGTGGATGCAGTCGGTCGCGCAGTCGTGGCTCGTGCTCCAGCTCTCCGACTCGCCGCTGAAGCTCGGGCTCATCGGCACCTTCCAGTTCGCGCCGGTGCTCCTCTTCTCGGTCGTCGCGGGCGCGATCGCCGACCGGCTGCCCAAGCGCCGCCTGCTCCTCGTGACCCAGACGGCGCTGTGCCTGCAGGCGCTGACGCTCACGGAGCTGGTCTGGACGGGGCGCGTCCGCTACTGGCACGTCGCGGTGCTGGCGCTCCTGCTCGGCTGCGCGAACGTGATCGACATGCCGACGCGCCAGGCGTTCGTCATCGAGATGGTCGGCAGGGGCGACCTCGTCAACGCGGTCGCCCTGAACTCCGCCGCCTTCAACGGCGCGCGCATCGTGGGCCCCGCGGTGGCCGGCCTCCTGATCGCGCGCTTCGGCCTGGCGCCGGCCTTCCTGCTGAACGGTCTCTCCTTCCTCGTCGTGATCGGGGCGCTTCTCCTGGTCCACGTCGAGGGCGCGCCGCGGCCGCGCGCGCGCACGACGGTCGGCGAGGAGGTCATGGAAGGGCTCCGCTACGCGCTCGGTACGCCGCAGATCATGCTGATGCTGAGCCTCGTCCTGATCGTCAGCCTCTTCGTCTTCAACTTCACGGTCTTCGTCCCGCTGCTCACGCGGAGCGTGCTCCACCTTGGCGCCGAGGGGTTCGGCTTCCTCATGGCGGCGCTCGGCGTCGGCGCCGTGACCGGCGCGCTGTGCCTCGCGACGCTCGGCGGGCGGCAGACACCGCTCCGGGCAATCTTCCTCGCGGGCGTTCTCTCCTGCGCGGCTCTCCTGGCGCTCTCGGCGACCGTCCTGTTCCAGGAGGCGGTCGTGCTCCTCTTCCTCACCGGCTTCTACTCGATCGTCTTCATCGCCAGCTGCAACACGACCCTCCAGCTCACGACGCCCGACGAGCTGCGCGGTCGCGTGATGAGCCTCCACACGCTGATGTTCGGCGGCGTCTTCCCGCTCGGGGCCTTCATGACCGGCGCGCTGGCCGAGGCCTTCGGCGTGCCGACGGCGCTCCGCGTCGCCGCGAGCGCGGGCCTGGCCGGCTTGGCCGCGATCGCGTACTGGTGGCGGGCGCGGCGCCCCTCGGCGCTCAACAGGACTTGAGCGTGGGGTCCTCGCCGACCTTGACGATGAGCTTG
>Ga0137415_10000790_pt1 | contig 30979 bp, 29 predicted proteins | sample CZODoug3_1_1_16f_FD_183082 | JGI IMG/M metagenome (GOLD analysis project Ga0137415, IMG submission 183082) | Vadose zone soil fungal communities from Angelo Coast Range Reserve, California, USA - CZODoug3_1_1_16fungal (Hybrid Assembly) | ecosystem: Environmental > Terrestrial > Soil > Vadose...
GCGGTCGTCATCAGCGAGGCGGAAGCCTTGGAGATGGCGCAGCCCGCGCCTTCGAATCCGATCTCCTCGATCACGTCGCCCGCGAGCTTCAAATGGACCTTGATCTCGTCGCCGCAGAGCGGGTTCATCCCTTCGGCGCTCCGGTTGGCCCCCTCCGGCTTGCGGAAGTTGCGCGGCTTGCGGCTGTGGTCGATGACGACCTCCTGGTACAGGTCGCGCAGCTCGGGGTTCATCGGAAGATCTCCTGGACCTTGTGCAGGCCTGCGACGAGCGCGTCCACGTCCTCACGGCGGTTGTAGAACGCGAGCGAAGCGCGCGCTGTGGCCGGCACCCCCAGGCGGTGCATCAGCGGCTGGGTGCAGTGGTGGCCGGTGCGGATGGCGATCCCCTCCTGGTCGAGGATCGTTCCGACGTCGTGCGGATGCACGTCGCCGAGCACGAAGGAGAGGACGCTCGCCTTCTCCTTGGCGGTGCCGATGAGCCGCAGGCCAGGCAAGTCGCGCAGCGCCTCGGTAGCGTAGGAGAGGAGATCGTGCTCGTGCGCCGCGACGGCCGCAAACCCCAGCGCGCTCACGTAATCGATCGCGGCGCCCAACCCGATCGCCCCGGCGATGTCGGGCGTGCCCGCCTCGAACTTGTGGGGCAGCTTGTTCCAGGTGGTCTTCTCGAAGGTGACCGAGCTGATCATGTCGCCGCCGCCCTGCCAGGGAGGCATCTCCTCCAGCAGCTCCGACTTTCCGTAAAGCACTCCGATGCCGGTCGGCCCGAACAGTTTGTGCCCCGAGAACGCGTAGAAGTCGCAGTCCAGCGCGCGCACGTCGATCGGGAAGTGAGGGGCGGCCTGGGCCCCGTCCAGGAGCACAGGAACTCCCTGCCGGTGCGCGATCTCGACGATGCGGCGGACCGGATTGACGGTGCCGAGGGTATTCGAGACGTGGGCGAGGGCGAGAAGCCGCGTGCGCGGCCCGAGCATGCGCTCCAGCTCCTCGAGCACGAGCTGGCCGTGGTCGTCGATCGGCGCCACGCGCAGGACCGCGTCCTTTTCCTGGCAAAGCAATTGCCAGGGGACGATGTCCGAGTGGTGCTCCATCTCGGTGATGAGGACTTCGTCGCCGGCGCGGACGCGGACCCTCCCGTGCGTCTGCGCCACCAGATTGATCGCCTCGGTGGTGCCGCGAACGAAGACGATCTCCTCGGCGCGTGCGGCGTTGATGAACTGCCTCACCTTCTCGCGGGCATCCTCGTACTCCTTCGTCGCCCGCTCGGAGAGGAGGTGCACGCCGCGATGCACGTTGGCGTTGTCCTGCAGGTAATACCGGGCGACCGCATCGATCACCGCGCGCGGCTTCTGGCTCGTGGCGGCGCTGTCGAGGTAGACGAGCGGCTTGCCCCGGATCTCCTGGGCGAGGATGGGAAAGTCCTTCCTCACCTTCTCGACGTCCAGGCCCGGCGCGCCGGCAAGCGATCGTTGGGCGAGCGCCGTCATGCTGCCTCCCTGAGGCTTTCACGGTCCGGCAGCCTGGAGGTCACGAGCTCGCGGACGCGCGTCCGCAAGGGCGCGAGCGGAATCAGGTCCACCATCTCGCTGGCAAAGGCGTAGGTGAGCAGGCTCTTCGCCGCTTTGCGCCCGAGGCCGCGCGACCTCAGGTAGAAGAGCGCATCCTCGTCGAGCTCCCCGACGGCGGCCCCGTGCGCGCACTTCACGTCGTCGGCGAAGATCTCCAGCTGCGGCTTGGTATCGACGACCGCCCCCTCGGAGAGCAGGAGGTTCTTGTTGATCTGGCGCGCATCGGTCTTTTGCGCGTCTTCCCGGACCAGGACGCGCCCGCTGAACACGCCGCGCGAATGTCCGTCGAGCACGCCCTTGTAGAGCTCGCGGCTGGTGCAGCGCGGGCTCTTGTGATCGATCAGCGTGCGGTTGTCCAGGTGCTGCTTGCCGTCCGCCATGTAGAGCCCGTTCAGCGTGCACTCGCTCCCTTCGGCCGCGAAGAGCGCTCGCACGTCGTTGCGCGCCAGGGCGGCTCCGAGAGCGAGCGAGTGCGAGGTGAACCGGCTGTCCCGGCCGTGGCTCACCTGAAGCAGGGCGATGTGGAAGGCGCGCTCGCTCTCCTGTTGCACCTTGTAGTGGTCGAGGCGGGCGCCTTCATCCAGGACCACCTCGGTCACCGCATTGGTGAGATAGGTCGCCTCGGGGGGACCCGCGTAGGTCTCGACCACCGTCGCCTGGCTTCCCCGCCCGGCGACGATCAGGTTGCGGGGATGCGACAGCGTGGGTCCTCGGGAAGCCGTGGAAAGGAAGAGGAGATGGATGGGCGACTGCGGCGCCGCGCCGGCCGGCAGGTGGATGAAGGCCCCGTCCTCGATGAAGGCCGTGTTGAGCGCGGTGAGTGCGTCCCGGCGGAAATCGGCATGGCGGGCCAGCTCGCGTGCCACCAGATCGCGGTTCTGCGCGAGCGCCGCTCGCAGGCTGCCGATGAACGATCCACCGGAGCTCCAGGCAGGCGAAGACAGCTCCGGCCGGTGATGGCCGTCGACGAATACGACCTGGATGGAGCCGTCGACGGGAGGAGTCCAGAGTCCCCGCAGGAGCTCCTCTCCAATGTCGGACTTCGCCTCCGCCGGCACGAAGCCCATCTCCGCGAGCGCAGCCAGGCTCGTGTACTTCCAGTCCTCGCTCTCGGTCGTGGGAAGACCGAGCTCGGCGAAGCGCGCGAAGGCAGCCTCGCGGAGCGCGGGCATCGAATCGGCGCCACCGCGCCGGTGCAGAAGCGAAAAGCCCTCCCGCAGGCTGCGATCGAACGGCGTCATCGCCTCGTTTCCCCTCCGGACCGTGCAGCGGGCGGCTCCTGCACCAGCGCGTAGCCCTTCTCCTCCAGCTCCAGCGCGAGCCGCCGGTCGCCGGACCGCACGATGCGCCCGCTGTCCATCACGTGCACGCGGTCGGGAACGACATACTCCAGCAATCGCTGGTAGTGGGTGATGACGATCATCGCCCGATCCGGGCTGCGCAAGCTGTTCACGCCGTTCGCCACGATCCGCAGCGCGTCGATGTCCAGGCCGGAGTCGGTCTCGTCGAGGATGGCCAGCCGCGGGTCGAGCACCGCCATCTGGAAGATCTCGTTGCGCTTCTTCTCGCCGCCCGAGAATCCCTCGTTGACGGAGCGGCCGGTGAAGCTCTCGTCCATCGCCACCAGCTTCATCTTCTCCCGGGCGAAGGCGAGGAAATCCATCGCGTCCAGATCCTCCTCGCCACGGCGCTTGCGGATCGCGTTGAGCGCGGTGCGGAGGAAATACAGGTTGCCGACGCCCGGGATCTCCACCGGGTACTGGAAGGCCATGAAGACGCCGCCCACCGCGCGCTCCTCCGGCGAAAGAGCGAGCAGATCCTGCCCTTGGTAGAGGACCTCGCCCTCGGTGACCGCGTACGTCTCGCGGCCCGCAAGCACCTGCGCGAGCGTGCTCTTGCCCGAGCCGTTGGGCCCCATGATGGCGTGCACCTCGCCTGCGCCGACTTCCAGATCGATGCCGCGGAGGATCTCCTTGTCGGCCACGCTGGCGCGCAGGTTCCGGATGCGGAGCATCGGCTCGGTCACGCGATGCTCCCTTCCAGGCTCACGCTGAGGAGCTTCTGCGCCTCCACCGCGAACTCCATCGGGAGCTCCTTGAAGACCTGACGGCAGAAGCCGTTGACGATCATCGAGACCGCGTCCTCCGCCGAGATGCCCCGCTGCGTGCAATAGAACAGCTGGTCCTCGCCGATCTTCGAGGTGGAGGCTTCGTGCTCCACCGTGGAAGAGGTGTTCTTCACCTCGATGTACGGCATGGTGTGCGCCCCGCAGCGGCTGCCGATCAGGAGCGAGTCGCACTGCGTGTAGTTGCGGGAGCCCGCCGCGCTCTTCTGGATCCGCACCAGCCCCCGGTACGTGTTCTGCCCGTGGCCGGCGGAGATTCCCTTGGAGAGGATGGTGCTGCGCGTGTTCTTGCCGATATGGATCATCTTGGTCCCGGTATCGGCCTGCTGGCGGTTGTTGGTGAGGGCCACCGAGTGGAACTCGCCCACCGACTCGTCGCCTTGCAAGATCACGCTCGGGTACTTCCAGGTGATCGCCGAGCCGGTCTCCACCTGGGTCCAGGAGATCTTCGAGCGCTTTCCCCTGCAGGCGCCGCGCTTGGTCACGAAGTTGTAGATGCCGCCGCGGCCTTCGGCGTCGCCCGGGTACCAATTCTGGACCGTGGAGTACTTGATCTGCGCGTCGTCGAGAGCGACGAGCTCGACCACCGCGGCGTGGAGCTGGTTCTTGTCGCGCATCGGCGCGGTGCAGCCCTCGAGATAGCTGACGTAGCTGCCTTCCTCGGCGATGATCAGCGTGCGCTCGAACTGCCCGGTATTCTCCGCGTTGATGCGGAAGTAGGTCGACAGCTCCATCGGACAGCGGACGCCCTTCGGGATGTAGCAGAAGGAGCCGTCGCTGAAGACGGCGGAGTTCAGCGTCGCGAAGAAGTTGTCCGAGTAGGGGACCACCGACCCGAGGTACTTCTGGACCAGCTCGGGGTGCTTCTGCACCGCCTCGGAGAAGGAGCAGAAGATGACGCCGGCCTTCGCCAGCCTTTCCTTGAAGGTGGTGGCGATCGAGACGCTGTCGAAGACGGCGTCCACGGCGACGCCGGCGAGCCTCTGCTGCTCGATGAGCGGAATTCCCAGCTTGTCGAAGGCCTGGCGCAGCTCGGGATCGACCTCGTCGAGGCTCTTCGGGCCCGCCCCTTTCGGCTTCGGCGCGGAGTAGTAGACGATGTCCTGGTAGTCGATGGGCGGATAGCGGACGTTCTGCCAGCGCGGCTCCTTCATCGTCAGCCAGTGGCGGAAAGCGCGCAGGCGCCACTCGAGCATGAACGCGGGCTCGTTCTTCTTCGCGGAGATGAGCCGGACGGTCTCCTCGTTCAACCCGCGGGGAACCGCGTCGGCCTCGATGTCGGTGACGAAGCCGTACTTGTACTGGCGGGAGGTCAGCTCCTGGATGGTCGCGGGGGCGCTCACGATAGCGTTCTCAGGGGAAACACCCCGGGCTGGGAATGGATCCAGACGTCCATCTCGGGCTCGCTGCGCAAGAGGTCGCTGAGCTTCGTCTTGCCCAGGGCGTTCTGGACGGCCTGGTCGATGGCGATCCAGACCGCGCGGATCGCGCAGTCGCTGTTGCGCACGCACACCAGCTCGACCCCCTTGTGCTGGCCGCAGAACTCCCTGGTGTAGAGGTTGCCCCCGAGGGCGGCGAGGACCGACCCGACGCTGATCTGTTCCGCGGGCCGGGCGAGCTGATAACCGCCGTTGCGGCCGCGCACGCTCTTCACCAGCCCTCCGCGGCGCAACAGCCGCATCAGCTTGTGGACGTGCGCCGCGCCCAGGCCCTCCCGCTCGGCGAGTTGGGGAGTGGTCAGCGCTCCCTCCGGTTCGCGAGCGACCTGGAGCAAGCAGCGAAGCCCGTATTCCTCTTGCGCACTGAGCCTCATGACGCGCTAATAAGAAAAACATACCAAACAGTCAAGTTAATCGGAGAGGGGACAACGCACCGCGTCTGCCGACCCATGGTAGCGTCTGGCGGTCCACGGCGGAGGGCCTGCCGTGCGGGTCACGCTGATCGGTCACGCCAGTCTGTACGTCGAGGCCGGCGAGGTTTCGTTCCTCGTCGATCCGGTGCTGCGCGACCCCTTCGAGGGCGGCGCGGTGTCGTCCTGGCCCGAGCGGAGCGTCGATCTCGACGGGCTGCCGCCACCGGACTTCGTGGTGATCTCGCACCGGCACCCGGATCACTTCGACATCCAATCGCTCGCCATCCTCCCGCGCGATGCCGCCGTTCTCCTGCCGCGCGACCCGCTCATCGCCTACGCGCTGGAACGGCTGGGCTTCCGCAAGCTGCAACCGCTCGATCCAGGGCGGCCGCTCAGGTTCTACGAGACGCAGGTCTTTCCCACCCGCTCGGAAGAGCCGGTGCGCGAGGTGGGGTTGGTATTCGCCGATTCCGAGGGCGCGATCTTCGACCAGGTGGACACCGCGGTCTCGCGCGAAACCGCGCAGGACGTGCGGACCCGGTTCGCACTGGCGGCGCACTTCGCCCGCTACGCGAGCCAGAACTTCGACTACTTCGAGCGCCGAGCGGCCGAATTCCCCTGGCGGGAGCATGCGCGAAATCTGGAGACCGCCGCGATGCTGGGGGCCGGCCTGGTCGTGCCCGGGTCCGCGGGTTTCCGGTTTTGCGGCGAGCATGCCTGGCTGAACCGGTTCCTCTTTCCGGTGTCGCGGCGGGCGTTCCTCGCGGATCTGGGACGCGTCTCGCCGGGGCAGCGCGCCGAAGCGATGGATCCGGGCGACGTCCTCGACATGTCGCACGGCGAGGCGCGGATCGTGCGCGGTGCGTCCCCGTTCGTGCGCTGTCTCGGCGGGGCCGACGACGAGCTGCGCTTCGACCCCACCTCCCCGGTTCCGGCGCTGCACGATCCGAACCCTGATGGGCGCAGCGAGGCGGAGCTGCGCGAAGGGGTGCTCCGCATCGCGCACGCGCTCGCGGAGTGGGCGCGCGCGGCGCAGCAGCCTCTCTCCGTGCCGTGGCGATTCCGGCGCGCGGGCGCCGTCTACGGGCTCACCGCCTTGCTCCCCGATGGCGCGCTCCAATTCTCACTCGATTTCCGGGCCGCGGAAGTGCCGCTGCGCGAGGGCGCCGGCGGTCCGGAGCCCACGGTGACGCACCACACCGCCGCGAGCGCGCTCCTCGACTGGGCAGAGCGCCGTCGCGACTTCTTCTCCGTGCGCGCGTGGTCGCGCCGCTTCTCGACCGAGCGGCGCGTCGTCGGCGACGCCTCCAGGGTGGAGGTGCTCGAGCTGGACCTCCCCGATCTGCTGATGCATTGGGTGCTGCGCGAGTCGGAGGGCGCCGACGAGGCTGCGCGGCGCCGGGTGGATCTGGAGATCGCGCGCTACAGGAGCGCCTAACGGGGCAGCTCGACCGTGAAGGTCGAGCCGTGGCCTGGCTCGCTGGTCAGGCTGATCGTGCCCCCGTGCGCTTCGACGACCCGGCGAGTGATCCAGAGTCCCAGGCCGAAGCCACCGAATCGGCGGTGCGAAACGGCGCGCTCGAACTGCCCGAACACGCGTGACTGGTCGGCCGGATCGATGCCGATGCCGTAGTCCCGAATCCGAGCACGACCCGCTCGCCCCGGTCGCTCAGCCAGACTTCGACCGGCTTGCCGGCACCGTATTTGGCCGCGTTGCTGATCAAGTTGTCGATGACCTGATCGAGGCGGACTGGATCCCAGTGGCCGGTGACTTTTCCTTCGAGGCGCAACTCCACACGGCACCCTGCGCTGGCGAGTTGTTTCTCGAAACGGGCGAGGCTCGCCCGCACCGACTGCGCCAGGTCCATCTCCTCGCGCTGTAGCTGGAACCGGCCTGCCGCAACCCGCGACACCTCCAGCAGCTGGTCGATCATCCTTGCCACGCGCGCGAGCAGCCGATTCGCCGTCTCGAGATCCACCAACAGCTCGTCGCGGCTGGGGATCCCTTCGGACCGCCGCAGCCGTCGGATCAAGGCCTGGACCTGAAGCGACAGGGCAGTGAACGGCGTCCGCAGCTCGTGCGAGGCGATGGAGAGGAATTCGTCGCGCGCCGACACGGCACGGTTTCGCTCGGCGATGGCTGCGCCGAGCACAAGCGCGGTTCCTGCGGCCACGCTCATGAAAGCTTGCAGGTCGAGAAGCGAGTCGGCGAGGACAGGACGCGCGAACGGCCCGAAGCCCATGGCCGTTCCCGCCACGGCGATGCCGCAAACGAGGAACACGGAGGCCACCGCTCCGGATTGCCCGAAGCGGAGCGCCGCCCACGCCAGCAGCGGGAAGAGCAGATACGGATGCTGCGGCAGGCTGATCGAGCCACCGAATACGTTTCCGAAGACGAGCAACCCGAAAGCGACCAGGGCGCAAGCGAGAAGCGCCACCTCGGCGCGCATCCACCTGCGCTCTCGCAAAGGCTGCCGCCCGAGGAAGACGAAGAGCAGTGGCGCCACCACCAGGTCGCCGACCATGTCGCCGATCCACCAGGCTTGCAGCGCCGGTACGGTTGCGCTGGAAGAGACGATGCGGGCGAGGCGCAGGCTCGCCACGCCGATCGATGCGCTCAGCGCGGTGCTGCAGATGGCGGGCCCGATGATCAGCGCGACGACGTCGTCGACGCGATCGAGCTGCGTCTGGAAGCCGGCCCGGCCCAGCACCCACACGCCGGCGACTGCCTCCAGAGTGTTGCCTGCGGCGATGCCGAGCGCTGCCGGAAGCGGCGCGCCGGCGACGAGGTTGACAAAAAGGGCCCCCGCGAACACGCCCGGCCAGAGGCGGGAGCCAAAGACCCATAGAGCGGCGAGCGCGATACCCGTCGGCGGCCAGACCAGCGTCGCGAAACCTGCCACCGCGCCGAGGAGCAGCCCGAGCCGAGCGGTGACGAAGTACGCGGCGAAGAGAAGGGCACAGCCGAGAGCCACGCCCGTTCGGCCCTTCAGCTGCTTCATGGCCGGCGATCAACACCGGTTGGAACGCGATGTCCAATGTGAGAATTGGTTTCCAACTCGTCCCGCGACGGACGCACCGAGTTGTGCTTCAGAGAGGATACGCTGGAGGCACCATGGGCATGATGACGTCGTTTCCTCGGATGCGCGGCCGCACGGTGCAGGGCTACTCCTCGCAGCCGGGCCATGCGAAGGGTCCCGCAGTCGTCGTGATCCAGGAGTGGTGGGGTGTGCAAGGGCAGATCAAGGCCGTGTGCGATCGGCTGGCGCTGATGGGGTTCACGGCGCTCGCGCCCGATCTCTACGGCGGCAAGGTGATCCCTTATCACGACGAGGCCGCCGCCAGCGCCGCGGTGTCGTCCCTGGATTTCAAGGCCGCGGTCGAGGATGTGGTGCGCGGCGCGGTCGTCCACTTGAAGAAGAGCGCGTCCAAGGTCGGATTGATGGGATTCTGCATGGGCGGCGCGGTGGCCGTGATCGGCGCCGCGCGGATTCGCGAGCTCGACACCGCGGTCTCCTTCTATGGCTTGCCGCCCGCCAACGTGGTGTCCGGCAAGGACGTGCGGGTCCCGCTGCAGGGACACTTCGCGAGCGAGGACCACTCGGTCACGCCGGAGAAGGTGGACGCGTTCGAGACGGAGCTGAAGGACGCGGGAAGGAAGTACGAGATCTACCGTTACCAGGCGCACCACGCGTTCATGAACGAGGATTGCAAGGCGGTCCACGACCCGAAGGCTGCGGCGCTCGCCTGGGACCGCACGCTCGCGTGGCTGCGGCGCTATCTCGGCGTCGCCCTCTGAGGGTCAGGTGCGCATCCGCGCAACGTCGACGCGGGCCTCGAATTCGGCCTGGCCGCCGGAGAAGGTGAACAGATCGACGGCGGCATCCGGCAGCAACGGGACACCCGACGTGAGCGTGTTGAGCCCGGTCCATCCGTCATGGATCCAGACGGTGCCGGCCGGGATGCGATCCGTGACGAACGCTCGCGCCGGCATCTCGCCGCGCTCGTTGAAGATGCGGATCTCGTCGCCTTCCCTGAGCGCACGCTCCGCGGCGTCCGCGGGCGAGATCCACAGTCGCGGCCCGGGATCGGCGGCGGCGAGCGTCGGCAGCGCGCGGCCGTGGTCGTAGAAACCGTGGAAGTGCGCGAGCGTGCGCCCCGTACGCAGCGCGAGCGGGTAGGCCGGGACAGGCGCGGGCTCGAACACCGGCAAGGCCGGAAGGCCGAGACTTGCGGCCTGCTCGGAGACGAACTCCACCTTCCCCGACGGAGTGTGGAACGCGAGATCCGGATATGCGACGTGCGAGATGCGCAGCGCGCGGATCCCGCCCTCGGCGGCGAGCGCGGCCGCGGTCGCGTGACCCGTTGACGGGTGGTCGAGCAGCGCATCGAGCGCCCCCGTATCCTCGGCCCAGGGAAAGAAATCGTGCACGTCGAGACGTCGGGCCAGCTCTCGCAGCACCCAGACCGCTGGCCGTGCCTCGCCCGGCGGCTCGAGCACCTTCGGCATCAGGTAGAGATGGGTGTTGGTGCTCTTGCATCCCGTGGTCTCGAGCCACGACGTCGCAGGCAGGACGAGGTCCGCATGGCGGCGCGCCGTATCGTGCAGGAACAGGTCGTATGTCGCGATCAGGTCGAGGCGCTCGAGCGCCGCGGCGACGCGCCCGGCGTCGGCGAACGACGAGACCATGTCGGTGCCGAAGAGCAGGAGCACGCGCACCCGGCCGTTCTCGAGCGCCTCCGTGATCCGCGACATCTGGTCCGGCACGTCGTCGCCGGGAGGGCGCCGTTCGCGCGCCGCGATGCTGGCGAGACCTTGTCCGTGCGAGGAGGCGCCGTGGCGCGGCCCCAGTCCGGCACCAGGGACGCCGAGGTTGCCGGTGAGGGCCGGCAGACACGCGACGGCGCGGGCGCCTTGCCAGCCCTCGGCGCCCTTGTGCATGGAGCTGCCGCCGACGAGGATCATCGCCGGTTTCGTCGCCGCGTAGCGGCGCGCGAGGGAGGCGATCTGCCCGGCGTCCAGGCCGGTCGCTGCCGATGCCCAGGCGAGGTCGTGTCTCGCGAGCTGGGCGGCGAGCGCATCGAAGCCGACGGTATGGCGCGCGACGAATGCCGCGTCATGGAGCTTCTCCGAGACGATCACGTGCATCATCCCGAGTGCCAGGGCGGCATCCGTCCCCGGCCGCAGCAGGATCGTTTCGTCCGACTGCGCCGCGGCCTCGGTGCGCCGCACGTCGATGGTGACGACGTAGGCGCCGCGCCGTTTCGCCGCCGCCAGGTGCCGCCCGGTGTTCGGCTGGCTCGCGAGATTCGCGCCCCAGAGCAGGATCAGCGCCGAGTGGGCCCCCATGTCCTCCTTGGTGCTTGCCTCGAGTACGCCCGTCAGACCGAGCCCGAAAGCGCCGAGGCCCCAGCAGATCATGTTCGGGTTCCACCACTGGCACCCGTAGAGATTCGCGAATCGCCGGAGCAGCTCGGAGGAGAGCCGCGTGCCGTAGTCGTTGGCGAAGAACCCATGCCCGGACCAGGCGCCGACGGCCCTTGGCCCCACGGTCCGCGCCCGGGCGGCGATGGCGTCGAGCGCATCCTCCCAGGTCGTCCGCCGCCACGCCCCGCTTCGCGGTGACCGGCGCAGGGGATGAAGCAGCCGCTGCGGATTGCCGATGATCTCGCGCGCCGCGTGGCCGCGGATGCAGAGAAAACCGCGGCTGTCGGGATTGTCGGGATCCCCATGGACGGCTGCGACCTTGCCGTCCTCGACGTCGACGAGCATTCCGCACAGCGTCGGATGGCAGTTCATCGGACACATCGTGCGGACCGTGCGCATCGGGATCGAGGATACCGGATGCTCGCCGCCGCCGCTTCAGGGCTGCAGCGCCCGCGCCGCCGCCGTCTCCACGCGCGCATGACCGACCCGCAGTGCCGCAAGGACCGCCAGGCCCTGGAACAGGGCCACGGCGTACAAGACGGCGGAAAACATCCCGCGGTCGAGCAGCGGGCCGAGGAGGACTGGAGCGACCGACAGGCCGGCGTCGAGGCCGGAGTAGACGAATCCGTAGATGCGGCCGAACGAGCGCTGGCCGAACCGCTCCATGGCCGCTCGCCGGACGAGGAGGTCGCGCGACGGCGTGGCCGTCCCGGTGAAGAAACCGAACACCGCCATGAGTGGCGTCACGGCGGTGGGCGGCACGGCTCCGGTCGCCAGCGAAAGCGCCAGGAGTGCCGCCGAAACCAGGAGCACCGCCACCACCCGCTCGTGCGCCTCGAACCGCGCGGCGAGGAATCCGCCGGCGGCGATGCCCATCGCGCCGCCGAGGAGGAAGACCGTGAGCGCGGAAGCGGCGGCCGTGAGCGGCAGCCCGTAGACGTGGTTCAGCACCGAGGGAGCGAAGTTCTGCAGGCCGCTCAGGCCCATCATCGAGGCGAAAAAGAAGATGAAGCACATCCACACCGCACCCACCCGCAGGAAGGCAAACGGCGAGCTGGCGGCGGGCGCATCCGCGGCGGCGTGGGAGTGGGTCGACGCCGGTGCCGCGAGGCTCCCGCGCAAGAGCACCACGCAGCCCAGCGCCACGATGCCGAGCGACGCGGCCGACACCGCGGCGAAGCGCCAGCCGGCGGCCGTGGCAATTGCGGCCATGCACACCGGCGCGGCCGCCCAGCCGATGTTGCCGGCGACGCCATGCGCCGAGAAGGCGTGTGCCAGCCTGGCCGGCGAGACGCTGCGGTTGAGAACGGTGAAGTCGGCGGGATGGAACACGGCGTTCCCCGCGCCGGCGAGTACGGCCGCGGCGAGCAGGGCGGGGTAGCTGTTGGCCGCGCTCAGCGTGAGCGCGGAGAGCGTCAGAAGCGCGATCCCCGCGGAGAGGACGCGCTGTGCTCCGTACCGATCGACCGCGAATCCGGCCAGCGCCTGACCGACGCCGGAGACGATGAAGAAGGCGGTGGTGAGCGTCCCGGCGCGAGTGAAGCTGAGGCCGAACTCGGCCATCAGCCAGGGAAAGAGCGACGGGATCACCAGGTGGAAGAAGTGCGAGGTGCCGTGGGCGAACCCGACCAGCGACATCACTTCGAAGTCGCCGGCGCGCCTCGCCGCCACCGGTGCCCCCGTATCGAAGGCCGGCCTGTTCATCGCTCGGGCACCACCGGCTTCAGCGGGCGCTCGTTGACCGAGAGCTGGAAGACGTCCGGGCGCGCGTAGTGTCCCACCACGTCGAGATCGTACTTGCCGCGCGCGATCTCGTCGAGGTCGAGCTCCGCGGAGAGGATGGCCTCCTCCTCGAAGACGGGGCCAGCGAGGACCTTGCCGGCCGGGTCGATGATGCAGCTGCCCCCGCGCATCAGCAGCGTCTGGGGAGCGTCGCCCAGCGCGTTGGGGATGTCCGCCGGCATGTCTGAGCGCCGCAAGACCTGGCAGGCGCTGAGCACGAAGCAGCGGCCTTCGAGGGCGATGTGGCGCATGGTCGGCAGCCACGTCTCCCGATCGTCCGCCGTCGGCGCGCAATAGAGCTGCACTCCTTTCGAGTACATCGCCATCCGCAGCAGCGGCATGTAGTTCTCCCAGCAGATGACCGCGCCGACGCGACCCAGCCGCGTGTCGAGCACCGGAAGCGTCGAACCGTCGCCGAAGCCCCAGACCAGCCGCTCGGCCGCCGTCGGCATCAGCTTCCGGTGCTTGCCGAGGAACGCGCCGTCGTCGGCGAAGAAGAGCACGCTGCAATACAGCGTCCCGCCGTCGCGCTCGATCACGCCCACTACCAGATGCAGCCGGTGCTCGCGCGCGAGCTTCGCCATCCGATCGACGTCAGGGCCGGGCACACCGACGGCGCTCTCCAGGTAGCGACGGAATTGATCGCGGCCGTCGCGCGTGCGCCGGCCCACCACCGCGCCGAAGTCCAGCCCCTTCGGATACCCCGACACGAACGCCTCGGGAAACACTGCGATCTCCGCCCCCGCCCGGGCCGCTTCCGCGACCAGCCTGTCCAGCTTGTCCAGCGTTCGCGCGCGATCGAACGCCGCCGGCGCCGCCTGCACCACCGCCGCCCGGACCCTCATTCCCACGGTTTCACCAGCCTTCCAGGGCCTCTTCGAAGAGATGGGCAAGATCGGACTCGGTCACCGGGCGGGGCGACAGCTTGGTCACGCGCGCCTGCGGCAGCGTGCCCTGGACGAGCGCCGGGATGTCGGACTTGCCGTAGCCGACCGAGCGGAGGCCGTTCGGCACTCTCAGCCGCTGCATGATCGCCACCAGCCGGTCCGAGAGGATCTTGCCGGCGTCCTCGGGCTTGGCACGCGACACCTCCGCTCCGAGGATCTCCGCGGCGACGAGGTGCCGATCGGGACAGGCCTCGGCGGTGAAGCGGAACACGGCCGGCGCGTTGAGGATGACCGACATGCCGTGCGGCACGATCGGATGGTCCCCCGGAAAGCCCTCCGGCCGGAAGTCGCGCACCATTCCCGAGACCGGATAGGACATCCCGTGCGGAAGATGCACGCCCGCGTTGCCGAATCCCACTCCGGCATAGGAGGCGGCAAGCTGCATCTTCTCGCGCGCCTCGAGATCGTCGGGATCCTCCACCGCCCGCACGAAATACTTCGATACCCAGCGCAGCGCTTCCAGCGACCAGACGTCGCTGATCGGATTCGAACCCTGGTACGCGGGGCGCAGCACGGGCCGTTCCGGCCGGGGACGGCGGTGGAACGGCAGCGCCGTGTACGACTCGATCGCGTGGCTGAGGACGTCGAACCCGCTGGTCGCCGCGACCTGGGCTGGCATCGATCGGGTGTTCTCCGGATCGAGGATTCCGAGCAACGGCTTCAGCCGGCGGTGGGCAATGCCGGTCTTTGCGTGCAGCGGCGTGTAGTCGAAGATCGCCACCCCGGTGGTCTCGCTCCCCGTCCCGGCGGTGGTCGGCACCGCGATCAGCGGCTTGAGCGGCCCGGGAACCGGCTTGCCTTTGCCGATCGGCGCGTTGACGTAGTCGAGAAAGTCCGCCGGATAGGTCGAGTAGAGGTTCGCCGCCTTGGCGGTGTCGATCGTCGATCCGCCTCCGACCGCCACGAGGGCGTCGAAGTCCCCCTCGGTCGCGAAATCGATCGCGTCGCGGAAGGACACGTCGGTGGGCTCGACGTGGACGCGGTCGAAGAGCGAGCAGGAGATCCGGTTGTCGCGCAAGCTCTCGAGCACGGTCGCGACCGGCGAGAGCTTCGCCAGGTTCGGATCGGTCAGGACCATCACCCGCTTTGCGTTCATCTCCGCGAGGTCCATGCCGATCTCGCGCGTGACGCCGCGGCCGAACCGGATGCTCGAGGAAGCGAGCTCGAACGCGTATTCGAGGGCCATGGATCCTCCTCAGGAAGGGCGCAACGCGCCTTCGCCGGGCGGCTGCCCGATGCGCCACCCGAACCAGACGACGGCAAGGCCCATCAGCGAGAGGATGACCACGAAACTGAGTCGCGACAGCATCGTCAGCATCGTGAGAGTCGCGGTGGAAAGGCCGGTGAAGGCAAGCCCGACGACGGGGAGGACGGGAACGCCGCAGCCAGCCAGCGTGCAGGGGCCGGAGGTGAGACCGAACACGCTCGTCACGGCGCCGGCGACGCCCGCGGGGCGCGCCGCCTTCAGGCCTTCGCCCTGCCGCCGCCGGCAGGACCAGAGCGCGAAATACGCACCGAAGACCAGGGAAGCGAGGACGATCCGCGCCAGCGTCGGGACGTCGACGATGAATCCCCAGTCGATGCCCTCGACCTTGTTGTCCGCGCTCACCCAGGCGATGGCCATCTGGGAGAGGAAGGAGAGCTTCTTCGCGAGCGGCTCTTCGGACGCGAGGTACTCGGGCAACCTCGACAGCCAGGGGTTGAAGGTGAAGAAGTCCGGCGGCCTGCGCGCGAGAGAGAGGATGGCGACCGGCGCAACCAGGTTGAAGGCGAACACCGCCGCGGTCACGGTCAACACCACGCGCTTTGCCTGACCGGAGGCCGACCCCGATTCCGCGGAGCGTCTGCGCGATTGCCCCCAGTGCCGTCCGAGCCATCCGATAGTCCTTTTTTGCGAACGTTGCAGGATACGTGACCACGGTGGCAATCGACAACCGCTACGTTTGACTTTTGCGTCGGCGGTGTGCTAGCGCCCCCTGCCGATTCCAGTCGCAAACTCCAGCGCTACGAGTGGGGCTCACATGTCAGATCGACCGACGCGGCGGGATTTCCTTTCTCAGATCGGGGTCACTGCAGTGGCGGCCATCGGAGGCTCGATGGCGGGTCTGGGCGCGGGAATGGCGCACGCACAGGAGAAGCCCAAGGGCACCATTCCGGACAAGCCGTTCAAGATCGGCCACATGACCTTCTTCACCGGCGCCGGCGCGGTCCTCGGCGAGCCGATGTACAAGGGCAACCTGCTGGCCGCCGACGAGATCAACGAGAAGGGCGGCCTCCTCGGCAAGAGGAAGATCGAGATCCTCAAGGCCGACGAGGCGGCCGGGACCGACGCAAACACCAAGGAGATGCGCCGCCTCAAGCTCTCCGAGAAGATCGACATGTTCATGGGGATCACCTCGAGCGGCAATACGCCCGCGCTGGGTCCCGTGGCGGAGGAGCTGAAGCTGCTCACCATCTTCGTCGATGGCTGCACCGACTTCCTCTTCGACAAGGCGGTCCCCAACCCGCGCTACATCTTTCGCATCACCAACATCCAGTCGGCCGACGGATCGACTTGCGCCCTGGGCGTGGCCATGACCTGGCCCGAGATCAAGAAGGTCGCGCACATCCATCCCGACTATTCCTATGGCCGCAACTGCTTCGATCACTTCAGCATCGTGACGAAGAAGGTCCTGCCCAAGGCGGAGAACGTCTCGGAGGCGTGGCCGAAGCTCTTCTCCACCGACTTCACGCCGCACATCACCAAGACGCTGGGGGCCAAGCCGGACCTGCTCGTGACCTCGCTCTGGGGCGGCGACTACGTGGCCTTCTACAAGCAGGCGCTGCAGCACGGGCTCTTCAACAAGATGAAGGTCGCCACTACGCTGGCGCTCGGCTCCGCGCCGCAGTCGATCGGGAAGGACCATCCCGACGGCGTGCTCAGCGGCGTACACTCGAACTACCACTTCACCTATCCGGGCGGGAATCGCTGGCCGCTCAACAAGACGTTCGTGGAAAAGTACCACGCCAAGTTCAACGAGTACCCGAACTTCCAGGCCGAAGGCGCGTACACCGCGACCTACGCGCTGAAGACTGCGGTGGAGAAAGCCAACAAGCTGATGGGCGGCTGGCCCGACGACGACGCCATCATCAGCCAGCTCGAGGGCATGATGATCCCCGGACCGGGAGGATACGTGTACATCCGCCCGGACAACCACCAAGGCTACAAGGACGCGATCACCGGCTTCAGCAAGCAGGTGCCCGAGTATCCGTTCCCCATCCTCGATCCGACGCGGATCATCACCATCCCCATCCGGAACATCACCGCGCCCCCGGGATGGCCAAAGGGCGAGCCGACCTCGACGTATACCTGGATCGATCAGACCTGGCCGACGGTGAAGACGGCCTGAACTGATCCAGGTGGACATCCTCGTCATCCACCTCTTCAACGCGCTGCTCTACGCGTCGGTGCTGTTCCTCATCGCCGGCGGGTTGAGCCTGATCTACGGCGTGATGCGGATCGTGAATCTCGCGCACGGGAACCTCTTTGCCCTGGGCGCGTTCATCACCGCGTCGGCCGTGGGGCAGTGGTTTGCCGGCTCGACCTCGGTCTGGCTCTACCTGCTGCTTCCGCTCGGCGCGTTCGGCGCGGCGGCGATCGGCGCGATCCTCGAGCCCACCCTGCTGCGGCCGTTCTACCGCCGGCCGGAGGAGTACCAGCTGCTCGTCACCTTCGGCATCCTCATGATCCTCGAGGACGTGATGCGGTTCGTCTGGGGCCCGTACCCGGTCTCCGCCACTACGCTCTTCCAGCAGATGGGCAGCATGACCGTCGGGGACTGGATCTATCCCCGCTATAATCTATTAGTGATCGCCATCGGCGGTCTCGCCGCCATCTTCCTCTGGGCGTTCATCTACCGGACCAATTTCGGCATCTTGCTCCGGGCCACCTCGCAGGACATGCGCCGGGCCTCGGCCCTCGGCGTCAACGTCAATCTCGTCTACGTCCAGGCCTTCACCATCGGCTGTTTCATGGCCGGGCTCGGCGGCGCCATCATCGTTCCCAGCCAGTCGGCGGTGCTGGGGATGGGCGTGGACGCGCTGGTGCTCTCCTTCATCGTGGTGGTCGTCGGGGGCCTCGGCAGCCTCGAGGGCGCGCTCGTCGGCGCTGTGATCGTGGGCCTGCTCCGCGAGACCGCCATCAGCCTGTTCCCCGAGCTCGAGTTGGCGGTGCTCTATCTGATCGCCGCGATCGTCTTGTTGGTGCGGCCCGCGGGTCTCTTCGGGCGGGCGACATGAGCGCCGTCGCTCTGCGCCCCGCGGCGACGCGGTCGCCTCTCTGGATCGTGGTCTGGGCGGTGCCGATCGCGGCGATTCTGGCCGTGCTCCCTTGGGTGATGGATCCGTACAGGACCATCCAGCTCGCGTACGGGCTGATCTTCGCCATCGCCGGTCTCGGCTTCAACATCCTCCTCGGGTACACTGGGCTGCTTTCCTTCGGCCATTCGGCGTATTTCGGCGTGGGCGCCTATGCGGTGGCGTTCATGGTCAAGTACCTCCACGTGCAATCGATGGAGCTTTTCCTCATCGGCACCATCGTGGCGTCACTGCTGGTGACCGCTCTCTTCGGCTACGTCTGCGTGCGGTACACGCGCATCTTCTTCAGCATCCTTACGCTGGCGCTCTCCCAGGTCTTGTGGAGCCTGGCCTTCAAGTTCTTCTGGGTGACCGGCGGGACCGACGGGCTGCGCGTACCGACGCCGAAGTTGCTCGGCGTTGCCACCGCCGAGAGCGAGGACAAGATCCAGTTCCTCTCCCACAGCTACTACTACTACGTGCTGGCGCTCTTCGTCGGCTGCGTAGCCGTGATGTGGCTGATCGTCCACTCACCTTTCGGCAAGGCGCTGCAGGCAATCCGCGACAACGAGACTCGCGCGCGGTTCGTCGGCATCCGGATCCGGCGGTACCGGTTCGTTGCCTTCCTCGTCTCCGGCGTCTTCACCGCAATTGCCGGAGCGCTCTGGGTGCCGCTCAACGGGCTGACCACGCCGGACGCTCTCGTTTGGACGTTCTCGGGAGAGATCGTCTTCATGTCGGTGCTGGGCGGGTTCCGCAACTTCACCGGACCCATCGTCGGCGCCGTGGTCTACAACTACCTGAAGGATTTCGCCGTCGGCTTCACGGTCTATTGGCAGACGGTGATGGGAGTCGTCCTGGTCGCGCTGGTGCTGGCGCTTCCCACCGGGATCGTCGGCACGGCCAAGCTGCTGGCGGCGCTGGCCAGGAGGCGGTTCGCGCCATGAGTTATCTGGTGACGGAGAAGCTGACCAAGTACTTCGGCGATACGCACGCCGTCGACAAGGTCGACTTCGTCATCGGCGAGGGCGAGGTGGTCGCGCTGATCGGCTCCAACGGCGCCGGCAAGACCAGCCTGGTGAACCTGATCAGCGGGCTTCTCCAGCCAGACAGCGGCCGCATCGTGTTCCGCGGCGAGGAAATCACGCGCCAGCCGGTGCAGGACCGGATCAAGGCGGGCATCGCGCGCAGCTTCCAGATCGTCAATCTCTTCGACGAGCTGACCGTCGTCGACAACGTCGCGCTGTCCATCTTCGCCCGCGAAGGAAAGACGCGCTGGTTCTTCACCCTCGCCGATCACTACGGCGCCATCTGGGAGGAAGCGCACGACATCCTCCGGCAGTTCGGGCTCGACCTGAAGGCGACGCAACTGGCGGGCGGCATCTCGCAGGGAGAGCGGAAGCTGCTCGATGTGGCCGTCGCCTACGCGCTCAAGCCGCAGCTCTTGTTCCTCGACGAGCCGACCAGCGGCGTCAGCACCCGCGAGAAGGCGCCGATCATGGACGTGATCAGCTCGATCGTCCGGTCGCACCGGATCACTGCCGTGGTCATCGAGCACGACATGGACATCATCTTCAAGTACTCCGACCGGATCGTGGTCATGCACCAGGGCGTGATTCTCGCCAGCGGCAGCCCGGAAGAGATCCGCAGCAACGAGTCGGTGAAGGACGCAGTGTTCGGGCCCACCCATGCTTGAGCTGCAGGCCATCAATACGTATCGCGGCCGGGCGCAGATCCTCCGGCAGGTCTCTCTGGAAGTGGGCGACAAGGAATCCGTCGTCCTCGTGGGGCGCAACGGGGCCGGCAAGACCACCACCATCGACAGCATCATCGGCCTGCTGCCGTTGCGGGCCGGGAAGATCACGTTCCAGGGAAAGGACATCAGCGCGCTGCCGCCGTACCGGCGGGCGCGGCTCGGGATCGGCTACGCGCCCGAGGACAGCGGCCTCTTTCCCGATCTGACGGTGGAGGAGAATCTGCAGATCTGCCGCCTGCTCGCGCAGTCCTCCGGCCGGGCTGCACAGGCGTCGGAGGCGAACGACCGCGTCTACTCCGTATTTCCGGAAGTGCGGCAGTTCACACAGCGGCGCGGGCTGTTCCTGAGCGGCGGCCAGAAGAAGATGGTGGCCATCGCCCGGGCGATGATGCTCTCGCCCGCCATCCTCCTGCTCGACGAGCCTTTCGAGGGTCTCGCGCCGGTGGTGGTGACGCGGTTGATCGACGCAGTCCGGAAGATCAAGGAGATGAAAATCTCGGTGCTGATCGCGGAGTCGAACCTCGCCAATGCGACCAGGGTCGCGGACCGCCTGTACGCGATCGACCGCGGCGAGATCATCTATAAAGGCGATCCAAGGCAGGTCATGGACAACAAGGAAGTGATGGGCACGATCCACGGGTAGCCGATTGGCGCGCCGCTCCCTCCTCTGGATCCTCTCCCTCGCCGCGTTGATCGCCGCGTACACGCTGGTCGCGCGGGCCATCTCGCGGCCTGACGTCGTTCCGCCGGCCGAAGACATCGCGGGAGCATTCGCGGCGCTGCTGGGGCGCGGTCACCAGCTGCCCGCGAGCGACATGCCCGCGCATCATCATCACTCCAGCGACCAGGTCGATACGCTGATGCAGGAGGGTGTGACCCTGCAGGCTTCACTCGCGGTCACCACGGCCCGGGTGCTCTTTGGTCTGGTCGTCGGATTGCCGCTCGGAATGCTGATGGGCCTTCTCATGGGCTGGAGCCGCCGCGCCGACGACTACCTGCACCCGATCTATGTGCTGATCCGCTCGGTCCCGCCGCTGTCGCTCATCACCTACATCATGCTCTGGCTCGGGCACAGCGAAGCGCACCGGCTGATCCCCGTCGTGTACGCGGTCGCCGTCACGGCGGTGATTCCCACCTATCACGGCGTGCGCGACGTCGCCGGCAAGTACGTCGTCGCGGCGCGATCGCTCGGCGCGAGGGGACGGCTCCTGCTCATCAAGGTCCTGCTGCCGGCTGCGGCGCCGGCGGTGCTGGGCGGCCTGCGGTACTCGATCGCCATCGCCTGGATGACCGCCGTCGGCGCGGAGATGCTGATGGCGGAGAACGGCATGGGCAATCTCCTGGTGGGGGGCGGCATGTGGTCATCGCGGCTGCAGACGCGATCGGATCCGGCCGTGATCGTCGTTGGCATCCTCGCCCTGGCGGCCGCAGGCTGGGCGATGGACATGCTGGCGAGGACCGTGAGCGCGCGGCTCACGCGCTGGGCAACCTGATGCCGTCGCTGAGGGTAAGGCGAGGGGCCGTTGCGCTGCTGGCACTCGCGGTCGTTTACGTGATCGCCGCTCAGGTGGGCCGCGGGCGGTTGCCCGACCGGATCTGGATGGGGGCCCACTACGTCGAGAACGTCCAGCTGCTGCCGACGTGGCATTCGCTGGCCGAGGAGGGAGCGTTCCTCCTCGAATCGGGGATCCTTCTCGACAGCGTGCTCGTGAGCAGCGGAAGGGTCTTCATCGGGCTCCTCCTTGGGTCGCTCGCGGGGATCGTGCTCGGGCTTCTCACCGGATGGGGGGCGCGCGTGGAATCGCTGGCCGATCCCTGGGTGACGCTCTTCCGTTTCACGCCCGCCCTCGCCCTCTTGCCGCTCTACGTGGTCTGGTTCGGCTACGGTGAGGCTTCCAAGGTGCTCTTGATCGCGACCAACGTGGCGGTGATCACGCTGCTCGGAGCGCACCACGGGGTGCATGCGGTGCCGCGAGTGTACCTCGACGCCGCCGCCTCGCTCGGCGCCAGCCGCTGGCTGCGCTTCCGCAAGATCGTGCTTCCGGCGTCGTTTCCCTCGATCTTCAACAGCGTCCGCATCGCAGCGGGTCTGGCATGGGTGACGATCGTGGTGGCCGAATTGATCGACGCCAGGATGCCCAGCCTCGGATATCTCCTGGCGCTCTCCGGCGCGTACCCGCGGGTGCCGACCATGCTGATCGGCATCGCGACGGTGGGCGCGCTCGTGCTCGTGTTCGACCTGCTGGCGCTCCTGCTGCACGCCAGGGCGACGCGCTGGATGGGACGGGCTGGATGACGGCGAACGCCTCCCCGCCGCTGCTGGAGGCCTTGGACGTCAGCTATACCTACTCCGGCCTGACGCCGACGCAGGCGCTGGAAGACCTGAGCCTCGAGGTCAAGGAGAACGAGTTCCTGGCGGTGCTCGGTCCCGTGGGCTGCGGAAAAACGACGCTGCTGCGCATCTTCGCCGGCTTCCTTCGCCCGACGAAGGGATCGGTCCGCTGCGCCGGCTCGAGCATCGACGGCCCCGGCTGGCAGCGCGGATACGTCCTGCAGGAACAGGCCATCTTTCCCTGGATGACGGTGAGGGAGAACCTCGAGTTCGGCCTTCTCGCAAAGGGCGTCGCGCCCGCCGCGCGGCGGGCCGTGAGCGACCAGTTCCTCGGCCTCATCGGCCTGTCGGAATTCGAGGCCGCTTTCCCGAAGGAATTGTCCACGGGCATGTCGAAGATGGTCGAGGTCGCGCGAGTGCTCGCCACCGATCCGGCCCTCCTCCTGCTCGACGAGCCGTTCGGCGCCCTCGACGCCCAGACGCGGGCCCGCATGCAGGACGCGTTGGCCGGGCTCTGGGAGCGGCGCCGAAAGACCGTGCTCTTCGTGACGCACGACGTGGAGGAAGCTCTGTATCTCGCCGATCGGATCGTCGTGCTTTCGCCGCGTCCGGGGAAAGTGAAGGCGCACTTCGCCGTCGACCTTCCCCGGCCGCGCTCGGTCGAGACCCGTTTCTCCAGTCAATTTCTCGCGGTCAAGCGGAAGGTCTGGGAGGCGACCGGGGCCGGGCCTTAGTCTGAGTCTGCTGGCACGGGAATTGGATCGCTCCCGTGCGATGCTCCCCCACGCCCTCGAGATTGCCGCCCACAAGCTGTCGATCTGGCTGGCAGCCGGCCTTGTCGCGCCCCGGCGATTTCCGATGCCATTGTCCGACCTTTGCGGACGGCTCGACGCCCTGGTTCACTCGCGCGAGTCCTTGGCGATGGTCTGCGCGGTGGGCCTGGTGATCACGGTCCAGGGCATCCGCAGCGCTTGGTGGGACGTCTACGGCCGCTGGTACCGGCGGTGACGACTATTCGAACAGTCCGCTGATGGATCTGGGGACACCTTACGCAATTCCCCGTGCGTGCGCTAAGTGGGGACACAATACGCAACCCTCCATGCCAACGTCTGGTATCCCCGATCCCGGCGCCGTGAAACATGACCTGGTTCCCCGACCTCTCCCCGTATTCGTATTTCGGTGACGAGTACGCTGGGGGTCTGCTCGCCGTCGGCTGGCTGGAAGGCGACCATGACTATCAGCGCGGGGACGTTCCGACGAAGGTCATCGCGATGAAATCGGATGCCTATCTGGAGCTCGTCTACGCGAATGCGCCGGCGGGTCTGATCGCGAAGCGGCCGGCAGACTGACAGGGCGGTGCACTCTTTCCTGGTCTGCGCCTTCCCTCAGGGCGGAAGACGCGCGAGGATCTGCTGGAACCGAGGCAACCCGCGCAGCGGATCGAGATCCGGATCATTCTCGATCCAGGCGCGAAAGCCCTTTCCCGTACCGACCGCGCGGTCGAGCAACTCGAGGGCTCTTTCCGGTTTGCCCGCGGCGGTGAAGCCGCAAGCGGCGTTGTACAGCACGGCAAAGTCGTAAGGCCTGAGGGCGATCGCCTGCTCCAGCCGATCGATTCCTTGCTGCCTTTCGCCCCGAGAGATCAGCGACAAGCCCGACATGTAGAGCGCGCGCACGTCGTCCGGACTTCGGAGTAGCACCCGATCCGCCGCTTCGAGGGCGCGCCTGTTCGCCTCGCGGGCCTTCGTCGTCTCTCCGATCTTGGTGTACGGCATGGCGACCAAGGTCAGCGAATCGTAGTCGTCAGGATCGATCCGGGCCGCCTGTTCGTACGCCCGCGCCGCCTCAGCGTAACGCTGCACCGAGAAGAGAAAACGCCCATGGTAGTACCAGGCGTCCCTCAGACCGGGGCCGAGGGCGATGGCCCGGCGGAAGCCCTGGTCTGCTTCCTCCTTGCGGCCCAGCACCGTGAGCACGTTCGCGCGTGCCACGTGGGCCTCCGCCAGGTCGGGATCGAGCTGCAGCGCCTTCTCGCTGGCAGCGAGCGCCTCGGCGCGTAACGCCGGCTGCGCTTCCTTCGCGGCGAGCAACCATTGGAGGATGAAGAAGTCCGCGTCCGCGAGTCCCGCTTGCGGCTGCGCGAACGCCGCATCCAGCGCGATGGCGCGCTTGAACATCTGCCGCGCGTGCTCGTAATTCTCGGGCCCCGCGCCATTGAGGTACTGCCGGCCTCGCAGGTACATCTCATAGGCCTCAGGGTTGGTGGTCCCCGAGCGGCGCAGCCGGCTCTTTTCGTCCGAGGAGACACGCAAGCGCAGCGCCGCCACCACTGCTCGCGCGATCTCTTCCTGGATGGCGAACGCGTCCTGCACGCCGCGGTCGAATTTGTCCGACCAGAGCTCGTATCCGTCGCTGCTCACCAGCCGCGCGCTCACTCGCAGTCGATCCCCAAGCTTGCGCACGCTCCCTTCCAGGAGCGTCGACACTCCGAGAGCGCGCGCCATCACGGGCGCGTCGGCCTGCTTGTCCTTGAACTGGAACGAGGAGCTCCGCGCCGCGACGCGCAACCCGGTGACCGTGCAGAGCGCGTCGATGATCTCTTCGGCGATCCCGTCGCACATCCAGTCCTGATCCTTCGCCGGGCTCAGGTCCTTGAAAGGGAGGACGGCGATGCTCGCCCCCTCCGCTCTCGCCGGAGCCGCGCGATGCGACCGCCAGAAGTACCATCCGACGCCGGGAGCCCCGAGGGCGAGCCCCACCACTACCAGGATCACCAACAAACGGCCGCTCGGCGCCGGACCGGTGCGCTCGATTCGTCCGCCCTTCACGTCCAGCGCCCAGGCCAGCACCAGGGCGAAGGCGAACCCGATGCCGAGCGCGACCACGGTGGCCGAGAGAACCCAGTCGGGAAGCTGCAGCCCGTGCATCACCGGCTCGATGATCTGAAGGACGGCGAAGGAAACGATCCCGTATCCGATGAGAGCGCGGAAAACCCGCCGGCGCTTCATCTCTGCGAACCAGGACTCCACGCGGCCGATGATAGCGCTTCCCATTGCCGGCCGGCGTCGCCGGAGGTTCAGATCAGCCGGGTGTGGATGGGCGAGCCGGTCTTGATGGTCTTCGTGACCGGCGTTCGCTCCGCAACCTCGGCCAGACGGCGGCGCTGCTCCTCCGTCAGCGGCGTCGCGAATCGGATCTCGCGTTCGATCCGGTCGGCGCCCTCGTCCGACTTGTCGAGCTGCAGCTCGACGTGGATGTGCCCGAGCCGCCAGCCTTTCTTCTCCGCGTACATACGAAGAGTGATGGAAGTGCAGGCGCCGAGCGCGGCGAGGAGCAGCGCATAAGGCGTGGGGCCCGTATTGGTTCCGCCGGCGCTGACCGGCTCGTCCGCCTTCAGATCGTGGAGCCCGGCCTTGATCCGCTGCGCGTATCCCGTTTCACTGTCGACCGCGGTGATCGCGATCCTGGCCACTCGCGCCTCCTCTGTCGAGGTTCAATTCCAGGCGAGCCGGGAGCGGAGCGCCCAGTACTCCTCCGCGGGTTCACCGAGCTCCTCGAGCATTTCCAGATCCTCCGGGGACAGCCGCAGATCGAGAGCGCGGAGGTTGGAATCGAGCTGCGCTCCGGTCGCCGCGCCAAGGAGGACGACGTCGGCCCACGGCTCGCGGGCGACGAAGGCGAGCGCCACCGCATCCGGCGAAGAGCGCAGCCGATCGGCGACGGTCCGCAGCGGACCGGCCCTTCCTTCCTCGCCCTTCAGCGTGAGCCGGCCGTTCGCCAGCGGCTCCTTCACCAGCACCGTCAAGCCCGCGTCGTGCGCCTCGCGCAGCGCCGGTCCGGCGGAGCCTTCCAATAGATTCCAGGTCGCCTGCACGGCGGAGAAAAGCTGCACGCCGTCGAAGCGGATCTCGAGCGCCCGGCGAATGGTCTCGAGCTGCCGGGTGCCGGTCGCCGACACGCCCAGGTACAGGCCGTCTTGTTGGAGGCGCCTCAGCCTTTCCAGGACCTGCCGGTCCTCCAGCACGCGTGTCTGCGGCGCCGCGGAGTGGATCTGGTACAGGCGGAGCCAGGGACCGAGGAGGGAAGTCGATTGCGCGAACTGGGCCTCCAGCATCGTCTCGCTGTGGTCCTTCACTTCCTGCACGCGGCCGTCGAGTTGCCAATCGCCGGTATAGCGATACCCCCACTTCGAGCCGACGACGATTTCCGCGGGACGGATCCCCCGGCTGTCGATCCATCCGCGCAGGAACTGCTCGGCCCGGCCGTAGGAGCGGGCGGCGTCGAAGTAGTGGATGCCAGCGGCGAAGGCCTGGTCGAGCATGCGGTGTGCGTGCGCTTCCAGCGCCTCCACGGAGCGCCCTTCGGGGAGATCCGCTCCATGTCCGAGGTTGATGTAGGCGGGGCGGCCCAGCGCAGCCATCCCGAGGCCGAACCGGGTGAGCGCGGGACCGTCGCGCCCGAGACGGCGGAGGCGCGGCGCCAGGGTCGCGCTCCCGGGTGCGTGCGGCCTCTGGTGCGCCTGTTTCTCGTTGCGCTGGTGCTGCTCGTGAAGCTCCGTGGAGACGTTTCCGCCTTCGCGATCCGGGGGCTTCACGGGTGCGGCGCTTGCGGGGCGGAATAGTGGCGCGCCGCGGATTCGCCCGGAAGGACGGCGACGCCGTCGATCATCAGATCGTCGACATAGCAGTATGCCCAGTCCTCGCCCGGCTCGTACGACTTGACGACCGGGTGGTGCGAGCGGTGGAAGTGCTTGGTCGCGTGCTTGTTGGGCGAGGAGTCGCAGCAGCCGACGTGTCCGCAGGACATGCACAGCCGCAGGTGGAGCCATTCGCCTCCGGACTCGAGGCATTCCTTGCAGCCGTGACCGCTCGGCTTGATCGGATCCCGGCCTTGCTCGTCGAGTTTCTCGAGGTCACCGCAGGTGTCTGCCACGACGTCCTCCTTGAGGTTCTCCCGCTTCGTACCGGCTGTCTAACCCGTCCCCCGCAGGCGCGCCTCCCTGAGATCCAGCTCGTGCTCGATCTCCCGCAGCACGTCGTCGTTGATGCGGCGCTCCTCGCGCAAGCGAATGGCAGCCTCGCGCTCGGCGCGCAAGAGCTCGAGCGACACCTCGCGGAGCCGGCGGCGATTGCTGGCCGCCGCGCGGCTGTCGTCCGAGTCATCCAGGCGCAGACTGGCGAGACGGCGGCGATAATGTTCGGCGACGTCGTCGTACAGGGGAGCGAGGTCCGCGCCGTCGGCGGCGCGCAGCGGCTCGAGCCGCGACAGCGCCGATTGGAGCACGATCCGCCGCGCCTCCTGCTCCTCGCAGTCAGGTCCCGGCTCGCGGGCGAGCCCGAGGAGGCGGACGAGCGGCGGCAGCGTGAGCCCCTGGATGACGAGCGTGGCGACGATCACGCAGAAGGTGATGAAGACGATCGCATCCCTGTACGGCAAGGCCTCGCGCCCCGGCATGGTATGCGCGACCGACATGGCAGCGGCCAGGGCGATGACGCCGCGCATCCCCGACCAGCCGATGACGAAGAGTTGCTGGCGTGGTGGGAGCGCCACGTCCTGCCGCAGGATGCGGCGCCGGATGAAGTACGAGAGCCGCGCCGCGGGGAACACCCAGATCAAGCGCAGCGCGATCACGAGCGCGCTGCACGCCCCGCCGGCGATGATCATCCGGCCGAGCCCTGCGTCGCGGATGCCGCCGACCACGACGGGGAGCTGCAGCCCGATGAGCACGAAGACGAGCCCGTTCAGCACGAACGTGAGCGCGTCCCAGACCGCGTAGGCCTGGAGGCGGACCGCCGGGGAGAAGAAGCGCGTGCTCCTGCGGCTGAGGAACAGGCCCGCGGCGACGACGGCGAGCACGCCCGAGGCGTGGAGCGCATCGGCGATCAGATACGCGCCGTATGGCACGAGCAGGCTGATGGCGATCTCGATCGGACCGTCGTCGATGTGGTGCTCGAACCAGTCGACGACCACGCCGAGCAGCAAGCCGACCGCAATTCCGCAGACGACCAGATAACAAAAGCGGAACGCCGCGTACGGCAGCGAAGGGACGGTTCCCCACGCCAGGATCAGGACGCCGAACTCGACCGCCAGCAGGCCCGTCGCGTCGTTCACCAGGCTCTCGCCTTCCAGGATGTCGGCGATGCGGCGCGGAAGACCCATCTCCTTTGCAGTGGAGGTGGCGGCGATCGCGTCCGTCGGTGAGACGATCGCCCCCAGGACGAACCCGACGCGCCAGTCGAACCCAGGGAGAATCCACGGCGCTGCGACGGCGACGCCGGCCACGGTGAAGGCGACGAGCCCGACGGCGAGCGAGGTGATGCTGACGATATTGAAGGAGAACTCCCGCCAGGACGTCGTCCAGGCGGAAGCGTAAAGCAGTGGAGGGAGCACCACGAAGAAGATGACGTCGGGATCGAGCGTCGCCCTGGGGATCCCGGGGACGAAGCTCACCACGACGCCGGCGACGAGCAGCACGATCGGGTACGGAGCCCGCAGCCTGCGCGCCAGGGCGCCGAATGCGACCACGACCAGAAGCAGCAGCACGAACACGAGCTGTGAGGCGTGGACTCCGCCGACTTCCATGGTGCCTCTTCGACGTCACCGGGTGCTGCTCGGCGATCTCTCTACCACGGTCTGCCGCGATGCACGGGAGGGAAGCCCGAACCAGGAAACGATTCCGCCGGCGGCGCAGACCGCCGACGTCGCCAGCAGGGATCCGCGGATCGCGCCCAGGAAGGGGGCGCCGCTCGTCGCGGTGGAAACGTTTCCCACGGCCGGCAGGATCGCGATTCCGAGCAATCCGGCAACGCGCGCGACGGCGTTGTTCACGGCAGAGGCAATTCCGGCGTCGCTCTCGTCCGCGGCGCTCATCACGGCTGAAGTGAGGGGCGCGACGGTGAGCGAGAGCCCCACCGCGAACACGCACATCCCGGCGAGCAGCCAAGGCAGGTTGCGGGCGAAGAGCCCCGCTTGCGCGGCGATCGCGAGCCCGGCGCCAGAGCAGAGCGGTCCGATGGTCATCGGAACCCGGTATCCGCTGCGATGCGCGAGCTTGCCCGCCAGCGGCGAGAGCACCAGCATGATCGCCGAGAGCGGCAGGAGGATGAGGCTCGATCCGAGGGGCCCATACCCGAGACCCTGCTGGAGCCCGAGCACGACGAGGAACATCGCTCCGGAGAGCCCGAAGTACATCATGAGCGTGGTCAAGTTCGCGGCGGAAAACTGCCGCCGCCGGAAGAGCGCCAGCGGGAGCATCGGACGCGCGGCATGGCGCTCCCAAACGACGAATGTGGCGAGCGCGACAGCGCCGAGGACGCCGCTCAGCCACGCTGGCCGCGGCCAACCCTGCGGCGGACCCTCGATGAGGGCGTAGACGAAGCCGCCCAGGCTGACGGCGCCGAGCGCGGCCCCGACCCAGTCCAGCGAGGCTCGTGCCCTCGCCCCTGCTCGCTGCAGACAGCGGTTCCCGATCACCACTGCCACCAGCGCGAGCGGCAAGTTGAGGAAGAAGATGGAGCGCCACGACAACGTCTCCACGAGCCATCCGCCGGCGAGCGGACCCACCGCCGTCATCACTCCCGACAGTCCGGTCCAGGCACCGACCGCTGCGTCCTGATCCTCGGCGCGGATGCTGCTCTTGAGAATCGCCAGGCTGGAGGGGACGAGGAGCGCCGCCGCCATTCCCTGCAGCGCGCGCGCCCAGCACAGCATTGCCAGAGTGCCGGCGACGCCGCAGAGCGCGGAAGTCGCGCCGAAGGCGAGAGTGCCCGCGAGGAAGACTCGCGAGCGGCCGATGACGTCGCCGAGCGTTCCTCCGAGGAGGATGAAGGCGGAGAGCGTCAAGAGATAGGCGTCGACGACCCACTGCAATCCCGACAACGACGCGCCCAGCTCGCGGGCGAGCGTCGGCAACGCGACGTTCACGACGGTGCCATCGAGAAATGCCATCCCCGAGGCGAGCACGGTCGCGGCGAGGATGCCCCGGCCTCTCGGCGAATGCAGAGCGGCTTCCTGGTCGCTCCCCATGCGGCTCCCGGTGCTACGGTTCGGGGCTGAACATACCTTGGCGAAGGACCCAGGGGGGCGTTACGTGCACGATCATTCCTTGGAGGCGACATGACGCCGGCCGCTGCCAACGGGATCTGGCCAGCCCTGCCGCTAGAGCAGTGGGAAGGCACCTTTGCCACGCTGCACATGTGGTCGCAGATCGTCGGCAAGACGCGGCTCGCGCTCGCCCCGATGACCAATCACTGGTGGAACGTCACTCTCCATGTCAGCGCGCGCGGCCTCACGACGGGTCCGATGCCGTGCAGCGAACGGACGTTCGAGGTCGAGTTCGACTTCCTCGATCATGTTCTCGCGCTGCGCGTGGACGACGGCACGACGCGGACCATGCCGCTCGCTCCCCGGAGCGTAGCGGACTTCTATCGCGAGTACCTGGGGCTGCTCGAAACCCTCGGCATCGCCGTGCGGATCTGGCCGGTGCCGGTCGAGGTCGTGGAGGCGATACCGTTCCGGGACGATCGGAAGCACGCTGCCTACGATGCAGACGCCGCCCAGCGCTGCTTCCGCGTGCTCGAGCAGGCTGACCGGGTGCTGAAGGAGTTCCGCGGACGTTTCCTCGGCAAGTGCAGCCCGGTGCATTTCTTCTGGGGCGCGTTCGATCTCGCGTGCACCCGTTTTTCAGGGCGTCGTGCCCCGCTGCACCCGGGCGGCGCGCCGAACACTCCCGACTATGTGATGCACGAGGCGTACTCCCACGAATGCATCAGCGCGGGCTGGTGGCCGGGTGGCGGCCCGATCCGGGAAGCAGTCTTCTATGCATACGCGTATCCCGAGCCGGCAGGCCTGCCCGA
>Ga0137415_10000791_pt1 | contig 30963 bp, 25 predicted proteins | sample CZODoug3_1_1_16f_FD_183082 | JGI IMG/M metagenome (GOLD analysis project Ga0137415, IMG submission 183082) | Vadose zone soil fungal communities from Angelo Coast Range Reserve, California, USA - CZODoug3_1_1_16fungal (Hybrid Assembly) | ecosystem: Environmental > Terrestrial > Soil > Vadose...
TGTTCTCAGCTTCGGCATTTGCCGCGCCGCGTCACCACCGCCATCATCGCCATCACCATCACCAAGCCACACACGCACAGCAGTAGATGCGGGTGCCCCAGGTTCGCGAAGCTAACCTGGGGATTTTCGTGGTGCTTCATGTCGCTGTGTCCCCCCACTTAGCGCACTAGGTGTGAAGTGTGGGTGAACCGCTTGCGGTACAGCACTGCGGTTGTGTACCTTCCTCCACATGAGCACGCAGCCCGATCCTCTCCGCTATCCAGTTGGAAAATTCTCTCGTTCCTCTGCAAACCTCGCCGATCATGCATCTGCCATCGCCACCATAGCCGCACTGCCGGAAAACCTCCGCTCCGCAGTCGACGGCCTCACCCCAGAGCAACTCGACACACCATATCGGGAAGGCGGCTGGACTGTCCGGCAACTTGTGCACCACGTAGCCGACAGCCACATCAACGCCTATACCCGTTTCCGCCTGGCACTCACCGAAGACTGGCCAACCATCAAACCCTACGAAGAGAAACTATGGGCGGAGCTGGCAGACGCACGAACCGCTCCCATTGGCCTCTCCCTCGACCTGCTCAAAGCCCTGCATCAACGCTGGGTCCTGCTGCTCGAATCACTTACAGAAGAGCAGTGGCAGCGTGGCTACAACCATCCCGAAAATGGCCGCCAGACTCTGGCCGAAGTAACCGCCATGTACGACTGGCACTCCCGCCACCACGTAGCGCATATCACACAGTTACGAAAGCGTAGTAACTGGTAGCAAATCCCCTTGCCTTCGCCTCAACTGCTTCTGGATGATGGGCTTAATGCCCACATTACAATCTGCCTTTACCGCCGCGGACCTCGCTCGCGCGCTAGAGCAATTCCTCGTCGAGCACCCCCGCGCCACCATCTTTGAAGATGGCCGCGCCCTCTTCGACATGCGTTCCGCGCACTACTCGCTTTCCGCCGAGCACGGCCGTTGCCTGCTGCATCTCTGGTCCCAGGACCGCAATCTGGTCCGCTCCGTCTCCGGCATCGAAGCACGCAAAGATACCCTCCGTCTTGAGACAAAGCGCTTCGGCCAGACCCGCTCGCAAATCCTGAGCCTGGTCGCCGATCCCGACCGCCGCACACCCTCTGATCGCGAAACCACCCGCACCCGCTATCTCCGCATCCTCGACCGCGTACTTACCGGAGCCTTTCCCGACTGGAAGATCGAAGGTCTGCGCACCGCCATGGATCTCGAACACAGCTTCGGACCCGCCTACGCGCGCGGCGTCCTGACACGTGGCCAGGCAGCCTGGGCCATCATCGCCGTCAATGGAGAAGAGTCACAGGCCACCATCAACGGAGCGCTCACCCTCGGCATCCTCTGGCTCGCCTATTGCCGCGAGCACGGCAACGGACGCCGCCTCTTTGAAGGCCTGAAAGTCATCCTCCCTTGCGGCATGCACCGCACCACGCAGGCCCGCATGGCATGGATGAACCCCATGATCGCTAAGTGGGAGCTATACGAGCTCGAAGACGGCACCGACGAACTTGCCTCAGTCGACATCCGCGACACAGGCAACCTCGACATTCACCTCGTACACGCCTTCGATCCGGCAAATACCAGGGAGCGATTTCACAACGCCATCGATCGTCTTCAAGGCCTGCTGCCAGATGGCTTGAGAGAGGCGACCGAAATCCGCCCGCGCAGCGCCTCTGAGATTGCCTTTCTCTTGTACGGATTGGAGTACGCACGCATCCAGCACGGCCTCGTCCCCGGATCATTCACCCGGCAGGACCAGATCACCTTCGGCGCAGGCCCCAACGAGACACCGCTGAACGAAGACACCGAAGAACTCTTCCGCGATCTCGTCATACGGCTCTTCGATAACCGCCACGCCAGCGGAACCATCCGCAATCCGCTCTTTCGCATGCAGCCCGAGCGTTGGCTGGAGTCGGAGCTGCGCCAGGACATCGCCGAACTCGAACCTTCCATTCGCAATGAATACGTCTATTCGCAGGTACCTGCCTTCTCTGCCGGAGATCGCGGCATGCTCGACCTGCTCACCGTCAACCGCAGCGGACGTCTGGCCGTCATCGAATTGAAAGCAAGCGAAGACCTCCACCTGCCGCTCCAGGCCCTCGACTACTGGATGCGCGTCCGCCAACTCCACCACGCAGGCGACTTGAAAAAGCACGGCTATTTCCCAGGCGTAGAACTAGCAGACACAGACCCCATGCTCTACCTCATCATGCCCACGCTACGCATTCATCCATCGAACGAAACAGTCTTAAGGCACTTTTCCCACAACGTCCCATGGGAACTCATCGGCCTCGACGAACATTGGAGAAAAAAACGAAGAGTCATTCTCAGAAAGAGAAGCGAAACCTAAGGAGCTAGTGTGGTGAGTCATTAATTCATTAAACAATTTGTCATTCCGACCGGAGCGTAGCGGAGTGGAGGAACCTGCATTTTCTTCGGCTTATAGCAGAATAAGTGCTGAAGTTTACTTGAACGAACTTCTGACTCACCACACTAGCTCATGTTGCGCTCCTATTCAGACCTCAACGCCTGCATCGGATCAATCGAAGCAGCCCGTCGCGCCGGGAAATAACACGCCAGCGCAGCCACGATGGCTAGCACTGCCGAGACGATGGCAAAGGTTGCCGGATCGCTTGTTCTTACTCCATAAAGCAATTGTGAAAATCCCAATAGCAACCGGCCTAGCAGCAATGCAGCTATCGCTCCAATGGCCACTCCGGTCATGGCCAGCCGAAGCCCCTGTCCAATCACCATTTGGAAAATCCTGTCTTTCTCTGCACCAAGCGCCAGCCGGATTCCGATTTCGCGCGTGCGTTGCGACACCGTATAAGAGATCACGCCGTAAATGCCGATGATCCCAATCACAAGCGCCATCGAACCAGCAATCCCCAGCATCACCAGCGTGAACGAAGTTCGCGCCAGCGATTGGCTATAAATCTCCTGCATCGTTCGCACAGCAGCCAGAGGCAGGTTCGCATTCACTGACCAGACCGCCTGTTGCATCGCATTGAGCAAGCTCAGGCTTCCAGCCTGGCTATTGCGAACGACGAAGGTCACGTTGCGTGCGATGTCCAATGTATTACCCGGCCTATACTCGTTGATCATCATCGAAGGCCAATACACTATGGCCGGCGCTACCTCCTGCACGCCGTTCTCGTGTACGTCCTGTACAACGCCAACCACCTCGTGCAACGGCATCTTCGTACTAGACTCCCGGAACCGTTTCCCAATCGCGGCAGACGGCGAGCCCCACAGTTCACGGGCAAGGTTTTCGGAAACAATAGCCATCGGCCTGCGCTCGTAGATTTCAGCCCAGGTAAGATCGCGCCCGGCGACGAATCTTGTCCCAGCAGTATGGAAGAAACCCGGAGAAATATAGTTGAACAAACGAAGCGGCGGAATCTCGCCCGCATAATTCTTTCCCTCGGCATAAATCAGGTCCCAGCCGAGCTCGATCCCCTCCATCGGCACTGTGCCCGCGAACCCAACAGAAGTCACGCCTGGAATCGCCGCCAGCTTGTCAACGATATTGTTCTGTATGCGCGTCACTGCCTCAGGGTTGGCGACTAGAGAGTCCGGAATCGAGATGCGCATGGTCTGCAACGTTTCTGCGTGCGAGAATCCCGGTTCCACCTTGCGCAACTCCGCAAAAGTGCGAATCATCAATCCCGCGCTCAACAGCAACATCAGAGCCATCGCCACCTGCGCTACGACTAATACATTCCGGAAGTGGAAACGGTCCCGGCTTGTGCTCACCGTCCGCCCCGCGCTGTGCAGAGCCAGCGACGTCTGCCGTCCGGCATATTTCAACGCTGGAATCAGTCCGAACAACAAACCTGACAACACCGAAAGAATCAGAGTAAAAACCAGCGCCCACGCATCTAGGGAAATTTCATTCAGGCGCGGCAAATTGGCTGGTCCTGCTGTCACAAGCAACCGCAGCCCTAAATAAGCAAGGCCCACTCCAAGCGCTCCGCCCATGAGCCCAAGCAAGACATTCTCTATCAGCAGCTCCCGCACAATGCGTCTTCGCCCAGCGCCAAGCGCAGCGCGGATAGCTAGTTCCTGCTGTCGCGCTTCTGCTCGCACCAGCACTAAATTCGCAACGTTAGCGCAGACAATCAACATGACAATGCCCAGCGTGCTCATCACCACCCAAAGCACATTGCCGATGTTCCCGGTAACTTCCTGCTTCAGCGGACGAATTGCCGGAGTAATTTTCCAGTTCTCATAGAAATGTGGATTGCTCCCCGGACCATTCGACCATGAGTCCATCCAGACCGGCACCAGCCGTGCCACATCGGCATTGGCCTGCGCAATCGTGACGCCAGGCTTAAGTCTGGCAATGCCCTGGAAACCAAACCCGGCCAGAATCTGCTTGTTGCGATCAAAAGCGAGCGGTACGATCAGGTCGAAATCCGCATTCAGCAGCCGGAAGCCGCGCGGCATGACACCGGCAATCTCCCAGGACTGCGAATCCACCGTGATATTGCGCCCTATTGCAGACCGGTCGCCTCCGAAACGCCTCTGCCAGTAGCCGTAGCTAAGCATCACAGTCCTAACGCCATGCGGATTCTGATCAGCCTGCGTGAGCCAGCGGCCAGCTGCGGGAGGAACATTGAGCGCCTGAAGTACGCCATCGGTAATCAGCGCTGTCCGAACCTGCTCCGGCTGGGCAATGCCGGTAACGCTCGCGGTCCCAGTCACCCACACACCGAAAGATTGAAATGTCCGGTTCTGCTCCGCAAACGTGAAATACATCGAAGGGGAAAGCCGCAATCCCTCTGAAAAACTCGTCAGCCCCGCTGCGCCAGGAGCACTGAGCCAAACCGCAGTCAGTTCGTTTGCTTTCGGATAAGGCAGCGGCTGAATCAGCACACGATTCAGCACGCTGAAGACCGCAGTATTGGCGCCAATCCCTATCGCCAGAGTCAGGATGACAGTGACAGCAAATCCAGGCGCTTTTCCCAGCCGCCGGAACGTATGCCTCACGTCTGCCAGCACGGATTCAAGCTTCTGCCACTGCCAGGTTTCACGGCTGCGCTCTTCCATGAGCGCAACATTGCCAAACTCACGCCGCGCAGCGTATGTCGCCTCTTCCCGAGACATGCCATCTTCCATCAACTCATCGATCTTCTCCTCAAGGTGCTCCTGAATCGACACAGAAAGATCGTCATAACGACGACGCCGGGAAAAGAGTTTTCGAAGCCATCTCATAGTGGTTTCCAATCTTTGATATCAACGAACATAAGCTTCATTCATCTCTGAGCAATCGTGCCGGATCAATGGCCAAAGCATGCCGTGCTGGAATCCATGTCGCCAAAAGACCCAACAATGACATCGCTAGAACTACTCCACAGAGCACCAGCGGATCGCGTGGTGTTGCTCCATAGACAATCTGTGCAAGAAAACGGCTGGCAAACACTCCCAGCGCCAAGCCCAACACCGACCCGCTGAATAATAGGATGAAAGGTCGGCCGAGCGCCGAACAGATAAGATCCACGCGTGCCGCGCCCAGCGCCACGCGAATGCCAAGTTCCTTCATTCGTTTCGACACGCTATAGGTGGCCATGCCGAATATACCGGTAATTGCCAGCATGGCGGCCAGCAATCCCATAATGCCAAGCGCCGCTGTTGCTGCGCGCGCCGGGAATAAAGCCAGATCAAGCGCATCGGGCCAGCTATGCAATGTAAGCGGCAGGTTAGGATCGATGCTGGTAAGCGTGCGGTCGAGCGCGGCAGCGATTTCGGTTGGCGGCAACGCCGAGCGGACAACAAGCACTGTTCGGTTGCTGTTAACTTCCTGCGTCAAAGGGAAAAACATGGCAGGCTGTGCATCTTCGGTCAAAGACATATACTTCCCGTCCTCCACCACACCCACAACTTCTTTGGGACGCGTTCCTCTGTACAACAAGAAATGCTGCCCTACAGCGGGAGTATTTCCAAACATCCTCCGGGCAAATGTTGCGTTCACCAGCACCACCGGAGGTGAATTGGCCTCATCGTGCCAGGTGAAATTCCGCCCAGAAAGCAATCGCATACCTGAAGCATCGAGGTATTCCGGCGATATCGAGAAGTTGTGCGCGCCAAAGACCTCTTTCCGGAAATCGGTGGTGCCTGCATGGAAGACTCCCTCGCTTCCACAGCAGCCCTCGCCCATGAGAGTACGGTCAATGATGCCTGCCGCCGAAACACCGGGAATACGGGCCGTTTCTTCTAACATGCGCCTTTGTACCGGCAGAAATTGCTCTTCCCGGTATCCTGCCATCGTCAAATCCGTTCCAGCGAGCATGACGCCTTTCGGTTGAAAGCCCAGCGGCGCATGCAACGAACGCTCCATTCCGCGCACAGCCACAAGCGATGCCATCACCAGAACAGTACAGAGCACAATCTGAACGCAGAGCAGAAGGTCACGTAATGCGAAACGGCGAAAACCTGTCGCCCCGCTTGTGCCACTCTTTATGGCCTGCGCCGCATCGGATCTTCGGATTTGCTGTGCTGGCAGGAGGCCAAACAGTACGCCGCTAGCCAAAGACAGGAGCAGCGCAACCACATAGACCTTTGCATCTGGAAGAACAATGACACGGAAAGGAATTTGTGCAATGGGCTGCCACTGGCTCAATGCTCGCAGTAAGGCTGTAGCTAAGACTGTTCCCGCCACGCCGCCCGCCAGCGAAATGAGGATCGCTTCAGTCAAAAGGCCTCGAAGAATCGCCCAGCGGCTGGAGCCGATGGCCAGCCGGATAGCCAACTCGCGGCTCCGGTCGGAGGCGCGTGCAGCAAAGATGCTACCCAGATTCGCGCAGGCAGCAAGCAATACCAGCGATGCTAGCGTCATAATTCCGGCAAGGAAACCACGGACTGAATCGCCGTATACATCTCCCAACAATCCCGGCTTGACAAGGCGGGCATCCAGCCCGTAGTCCGCGGCCGGATACTGCTCCGCCAACCTGCGGGAGATGGCATTCAGGTCATCGGTTGCTTGCTGGGGTGTGGCTCCGGCTTTTAGCCGTCCCAGAACGAAGGGATTGTGCGTGCTGCGGTTTTCAAGGTAGTGATGGCTGTATCCAATGAGTGGTCCATTGGTAATGGGAATCCAGAAGTCAGGCCAGAAGAAGATTTCGGTTCCGTGAAACTCTTTTGGCGCGACTCCGGTCACAGTGAATGGTTGTTTGTTCAGGTTAACCGTAGTGCCAACAACACCAGGATCGCCGTTGAATCGCGCACGCCAGAAATCGTAACTCAGAACAATGTAGGGAGCCGAGTTTGTTCCATGCTCATCATTCGCATGAAAGAACCGGCCAAGCGCGGGTCGCACGCCCAGCACATCGAAATAATTTCCAGAGGCAAGATAACAGAAGTTTTTAGTGGCAGTTTTGCCTGTGCTGAAGGCCAAACTGGTCATGTCATAGGCCACCATTCCACTGAATGTACTGTTGCGATCGCGGTAGTCGAGATAATCCGGATAGGACTGGCTGTACCAGCCATGTTCCTTGTGCTCCACGTTATAGAGATTCTGTGGTTCGGGCACGTTCAGCGGCCGCAGGATCAGCGCATTCAACACGCTGAAGACAACAACATTCGCCCCGATACCCAACGCGAGCGTCAGTATCGCGGTGATGGCAAAGCCAGGATGCTTGGTGAACTGCCGCACGGCATATTTCAAGTCAGCCCATAAAGATTCAAGGGCCGGCCACCGCCAAACCTCCCGGCTCCTCTCTTCCATCAACGCAACATTGCCAAACTCACGCCGAGCAGCATAAGTCGCCTCTTCTCTCGACATGCCATCTTCCATCAACTCGTCAATCTTTTCTTCCAGATGCTCCTGAATCGACACAGAAAGATCGTCATAGCGACGGTGGCGAGAGAATAACCGTTTGAGCCAGTTCATTTTGCTCTCCTATTCAGATCGAAGGGCCCGCATGGGGTCGATAGATGCTGCACGGCGCGCAGGCAAATAGCTCGCTATTAGTCCAATGCAGGTAACACTGGCCAGAGCGATGACGAGTGAAACAACATCATAAGGTGCGAGTCCAAACAGCATCGACTCCATAAGATGTCCGGTGAGGAATGCAAGAGGAATTCCAGTAGCAACTCCAACGGCAGCAACTCGCAGGGACTCCCATATCACCAAATTCAGTACCTGTGAGCGTCGCGCGCCAAGTGCCATTCGCACTCCAATCTCGGTAGTTCGGCGGCTGACACGGTATGACAAAGTTCCATACAAACCAATAGCAACGAGCAGGGTGGCGAGCAGTCCGAAAGAGAGGGCGAGCCTTGAGAGAAGCCTTTGCTGTACGTAAGAATCTTGAAACACACCAACCTCTGTCATAGGCTGTTCTAGAGGAAGGTTTGCATCGACTTCATGAACTGCTCTTGTAATAGAGGGCAATAGGGCCAAGGGACTTCCGGTACTGCGTACTTCGACCTGCAATGTAGATGGAGCACCTTCTCCCTGCGTGTATGGGAAGTAAGCCATCGCAACGGCACCCTCATCCACACTAATGTCCTTGCTATCCTTTGCAACCCCTATGATTGTGTATGAGCGTTTTGGATCTCCAAGCTGATGTCCAATTGGATTGCTATGAGGAAATAGCTTCGTTACGAAAGTCTCATTCACCACAACAACACGGGGAGATGTCGTGGTATCAGAGTCGTTGATGTCTCGGCCCTGTAGTAAGGGAATCTCGAGAACATGCAGGAAATCAGGACCGACATGGTTCACTGACAGCCGTACCTGACTGAACGGGTACTTTACTCCGTCCACGACAGCTTCTATATTGCTGCTCCAACCATTGCCCGGACGCAATTCTGTGAATGTTGCAGACTGAACTCCAGGAAGAACACGCAGACGAGCCAACAACCTACGATAAAAGATGTAGGGTGCATCAGTGCTTGACATATGTTGTGGTGTAATCCCAAAAACCAATAGTCCCTGTGTCTGTATTCCGAGATTTGTATTTTCATAGTTCAACAGCGTGCGGAGAAATAATCCAGCAACTGTTAATAACGTGAAGCACAAGGCAATCTGAAGTGCAAGAACAACATTTCCACCAAACTTTCCCTGCCGAGTCTGGTAGCTCGTCGAAGCAGATGCGCGAAGAGCGCCCGTAACGGGTGCATTAGCCGCTATATAAAGAGGAGCCAAACTGAAGGTAATCGCTGCGAGCACTGAAATAACACCTGTAAATAGCAATACAGTGTGGTCAGGAGCAAGATTCACTTGGAGTTGAGACCACGCAGCAAGCGTACGGGTTGCTCCGATGGCGACCAACCAGCCACCGATGGCTCCCAACGCTACTAATAAGACGCTCTCTATCAATAATTGCCGTAAGAGCGTTGAACGCCGTGCCCCCAACGCGAAACGCAGGCTGAATTCTCGCAGCCTAGACGTATTGCGAGCAATGATAAGCATGGCGACATTACTGCATGCGATGATGAGTACCAAAGCGACTAGCCCCATCAAAATGTTGATTGGTTCACGATAGCTGTCTGTCAGACCATATATGCCTTTAGCTGGTATCAGTGCTAGCTTTACTCGTGGACGTTTTGGATTGGGTGTGCCAAGACTGGCGTATGCAGCCGTTTGGAATTGTGGATTTGTTTCAGCAATTGCCTCTTGAGGGGTTACTCCAGGGACAAGACGCGCAATGAGGTTCAGGCACCACCAATTCGGAGAACCATAAAGTGTGAAGTCTCCTGGTGAGGTTCCCCACGGATCGAACTCTGGCCTGGCTTGGAGCGGTATCCAGAAATCCGTGGACTGCCCTGGCTCTACTCCCCGGAAGTTTTCACTGGCGATTCCGACGATAGTGAAAGGGATTCCTTTAATGAATATCGTTTGACCCAGCACAGATGGACTGCGTGAGAAGCGTTGAGTCCAGTAGGCATAGCTGAGAACGACAGCAGAAGAATGTTGCTTTTCATCCGTTAGGGAAAATCCCCGTCCTTGCGCAAATGCTACCCCTAAGCCAGAGAAAAAGTTTCCGCTGACTAGATCGCCTTTCGCTTGTTCAGCAGAGTTGCCAACCCGGAGAGCTACTTTGCCTTCAATTCCGCTGATGGGCGCGAAAGCCATCAGATCTGAAAAAATATGATGGTTCTGTCTCAATGCTTCAAAGACCGGCGCGGAGAAGGAAGTCTCGCTAGTGTTTCCTGTATTAGTGGCTCCATATGGCTGTCCACCGGGGACTTGAAGATAAAAGAGTTGCTGCGGATTTGGTAATGGTAACGAACGTAGCAAGACGGCATTCATTACGCTGAAAATGCCGGTCGTAGCACCTATACCGAGCGTCAGAGTTAGAACGGCGATAGCAGCAAAACCAGGGTGCTTAAACAATTGCCTCAGCGCATACTTCAAATCAGCCCAGATTGATTCCAATACAGGCCACTGCCATACTTCATGGCCGCGCTCTTCGATCAACGTCACATTACCGAATTCACGCCGTGCAGCGTATGTCGCTTCTTCCCGCGACATGCCGCCTTCCATCAACTCGTCGATCTTTTCTTCAAGATGCTCCTGAATCGACACAGAAAGGTCGTCATAACGACGGCGGCGAGAGAAGAGTTGTTTGAGCCATTGCATCGTGGACTCCTAAGCGTTACTCACTGCAAGCACCCGGGTGATCCCGGCAAACATCTTTTCGAAGCTGGAGACTTCCTGTTCCAAACGCCGCATGCCGGCATCGGTCAGCCGGTAAATCCGCGTAGGGCGGCCTTTGGCGGAAATCCCCGCCTCCGCTTCCAGCCATCCTTCTTTGAGCATCCGCTGCAAGGCCGGATATAGAGAACCTTCTTCCACCTGCAGCAAATCGCCGGAAACCTGCTTGATGTGCTTCACCAGCGCATAGCCATGCATCGGCTTCAACCGAAGCGAATGCAGAATCATCAGCTCCAGCGCGCCTGCGAAAAGATCACGCTGTTCAGAATTCTTCGCCATAGTGGATGAATTCTATTCCATAAATACCTATTTTAAAAATAGGTATTCCTTAAAACAGATGACTCGATAATTCTTGTCAAGTCGGAATGACCCTAACTCAAACATTCCAAAGGAGGTTCTCTTGGCATTCGAATTTTCGAAAAACTTTAAAATAGAAATAGGGGAAAGTAGGGCCGGTTTTGCAGCAAGCGAAACTCAATACCCGCCCGCCTTCCCAAAATGATGCCGATGATCCTGCCCGCCCTCTAGCTCACCCGTCTTAGGATCAACGGCAATACATTCCCCATCACTCCAGTGTCCACCAATCTTCAACTGGTACCCCATAGCCCGAAGCCCTTCAACCGTCGACGAAGAAAATCCCGGCTCCATAAAAAGAATATCCGGCTGGAACTGGTGATGGAATCGCGGAGCATCCACGGCCTCCTGAATATTCAACCCTTCGTCAGCGACACTCAGAAAGATATTCGCAACCGTCGTGATGATGCGCCCGCCACCCGGCGATCCCAGCACGAAGCGAACCTTGCCATCCTTGTTGAGCACAATGGTCGGCGTCATGGCCGATAGCGGACGCTTGCCTGGAGCAATCGCATTTGCCGGACCCTGAATAAGCCCATACATATTCGGAACACCTTGCTTCGATGCAAAGTCGTCCATCTCATCATTCAGCAGAAAGCCCAATCCCTCAGCCGTAACTGCCGAACCAAAACTGTTATTCAAAGTCGTCGTTACGGCAACCGCATTGCCATCCGCATCCAGTACCGAGTAATGCGTCGTCTGAGTCGACTCCTGCCGCACATCGGCCATCGTCGGAGGAGGCGGCAGAAAACCCTCAGGCCGTTTCAGATCCTTCGAAGCGGAAGCCTGATCGACCGTGATACTCGTGCGCCACGCCGCGGCATATTTGCCGTTCATCAACGCCTCGCCCGGAATCTTCACATAATCCGGATCGCCCAGATAATCCGACCGGTCCATATAAGCACGCCGGTAAGCCTCGACAATCAGGTGCATCTCCTCAGGAGAACGGTCCTTCCAACGGCTTAGGTTATAGCCGTCCAGGATATTGAGCGCCTCGATCAAAACAATACCACCCGACGACGGCGGAGGCGCAGCCACAATCGTGTATCCCTTATAAGCGCCCGTCAGCGGCTCACGCTCTTTCACCGAGTAGCGCGCCAGATCCTCGGCAGTAATCAGACCGCCGCCTCTCTGAACATCGGCAACGAGCTGCTTCGCAATCCGCCCGCGGTAAAAATCATCAGGATCGGCAGCAATGGTCTTGAGTGTTGCCGCCAGCTCCGGTTGTTTGAAGACCTCGCCACCCTTATAGAAATTTCCGTCGCGCTGAAATATCCGTTTCGACTCCGGAAATTCGCTGAGAGTCTTATCCTGCAGCACATGCGCCTCTTCGTCGCTCAACACATAGCCATCACTCGCCAGCCGGATCGCCGGAGCCATCACCTTGGCAAGCGTCAACTTGCCATACTTCTTCTCGGCATAGACCATGCCCGCCACCGACCCAGGCACGCCAATCGCCTTATAGCCGGTGATGCTGGCATTAGGAATCACATCCCCTTTGGCATCGAGATACATATTAGGAGTCGCAGCCAAAGGAGCGCGCTCGCGGTAGTCAATAAACGTAGACTTGCCACCCCGAAGATGGATCAGCATAAAACCGCCGCCGCCAATATTCCCCGCCGACGGATGCACCACCGCCAAAGCAAAACCAGTAGCCACAGCCGCGTCCACAGCATTACCACCCTGCTTCAGCATCTCCACACCAGCATCGGTAGCCTCATGATGAATGCTCACCACCATCGCATGTTTGGTACGAGTAGGCTGCTCGTTCGCCGTAGCAACGACATTATGTTTTGAATCGTCCGGCGCAGCATCTTGTGCACGAAGGTTGGGAAAGGCACAAAAGCAAACTGCTAAGGCAAGGGCAGTAGCGTGTTTTGTCATGGTGTGGAAGATAGGATAGCGCGGAATTGCGCTGACACAAGTCTGGCTTCACTCTCAACTGCCAGAAAAGCAGATACAACACAATGCAGCCAAAGAGTACAATCAACACGAGTAGGGAACTTGGCCACAACAGCCTACATCCCGGTAGAAGTTTACCTCCGTGGTTCTTATGAACCAGATGCCGAATACGTAGACGGAGAGGTTCAGGAGCGTGCGGTGGGTGAGCTGGACCATGCAGCTTGGCAAGCTGCGATAGAGAAGTGGTTCTGGATGCACGAACGTGAATGGAACATTCGTGTCTTTGCCGAATTGAGAATCCAAGTCACACCAACCCGCTTCCGCGTGCCTGACGTAATGGTTCTTGAACGTTCGGTTCCTCTGGCTAAGATGGATCAGATCATCAAGCAGCCCCCAATTGCCGTTTTCGAAATTCTTTCTCCTGAGGACAGGCTAACCCGGACTCTGGAGAAGTGCGACGATTACGAACGCATGGGCATTCAAACCATTCTGGTCATCAATCCGAAGGGATCGAAGTATCGCTACCAGAAAGGCAAACTAGAGCCTTTGGATAGCCCTGAAATCGACCTGCCGGGCAGCATTTGCAAATTCAATCTGCGCGAAATTGAGAAACTACTCGACTAAGCAGTTTTCCTGTTGGTGTATGCCGAAGGCAAACTGTTGGCGCGTCTTTTTCGTTAAGAAAAGACGCACTGGTATGAATCCGGTGGTACATAGCAACAGGAAAACTGCTAAAGCTCACGATCGCTTCTCGCGGCTTCGCGTCGTTCGCTAATCAACTCATCTGCCAGGGAACGGTTTGGGTTCACATACTGACGGATACGATCCTGTGCCCGCTCAATGCAGCTTTTCAGCGTCACTACTTGAAGCTCGTGATTCTCAACACGCAAAACAAGTTCTTCTTCAGGATGTATATCCAAAGCCTGGCGAATGCTGGCTGGAATCACAATACGGCCATCTTTGTTAATGCGCACTCGAATTTGCTCATCCACTGGTCAGCTCTCCTCTCTGCGGCATACATGATTGTCATCCATAAATACCTGACTTATACGTACAACCTGGAATACTGATTACAATCACTCCAGCATGCCCACCACCATCCGCTCTTATTCCAAGATCAACCTCGGCCTAGCCATAGGCCAATCCCGCGCGGACGGTTTTCACGCCCTCACCACTCTCTACCAGACGCTCGAAGCCCACGACCTCATCACGGTAGAAGCAAATCCGTCTTCCCAGACAGCGCTTACTCTCAGCACCACCAACCCAAGAGTTCCCACTGACCACCGCAACACAGCCTGGAAGATCATCGATCTCGCGCTCAAGTCCTTTAAGGTCAGCGCCAAAGTTCACATCCACATAGAAAAGCGCCTGCCCGTTCAGGGAGGCCTGGGAGCAGGCTCAGCCAACGCCATCGCCGCACTCATTGGCCTCGAAAAGGAACTCCAGCACCACGGCATCCAACCCCTACCGGGCCCCGAAAAGCTCCGCATCGCAGCCGAAGTCGGCTCAGACATACCGCTCTTCCTCATCGGCGGAGCAGTTCTCGGCGTAGGCCGCGGCGAAGAGGTCTATCCGCTGCCCGACCTGCCGTCCACCCACTGTGTCCTTGCCCTGCCCGATGTCGGAGTCTCGACGCCGCAAGCCTTTCGCGACTGGGATGCCATCCACAGCGTCGGCAGCCTTGAGCGAAATGCCGAACGCGACATGCGCGCTCCCTACGCAACCTGGAACCCGGCGCCCGATGACATCTCAAACGAATCCCCAGGCAAATCCCCGAATCAATCATTGACCCACCCACACCCCTCCGATACACTAAATAGGTTGAGTCGGGCTCTCGCTTCAGCATTATGCGAGCCGCACTCCTCCGGTGTCTTCTCTTCGAGAGAAGACCGAGTCGAGAACGCTTTTCTCGCGCTTGTCCGAACCGGGATCGAAAACGACTTCGAAGAAGTGGTTTTCCGCCAACATCCCTCTCTCGGTGAAATCAAGCGTACACTTGCGGCCTCGGACTACCCGGAGCATGCGGCCGTCTATGCAGCGCTCTCTGGCTCCGGATCGGCCCTTTTCGGCCTGTACGGAACAGAGTCTGCAGCCGAAGCAGCCGAAAATCGCCTGAAGGCGTCCGGTATCCGGTCGATGCGCACAGTAACCTTGCCTCGCGACCCATACTGGCGCAACATGGTAGTGGACTCCACAAATTAGGTAGCGCCTGACGAACTGAGGTTTTTAGGTAGAAGCACCGGCCTTTAGGCCGGTGAATAGAGCCAGCAGCCAAGAGGGCTTTAGCCCCGGGCCTCCTCCGAATTTGTCAGACACGGCAACACTGGGCGATCGACTAACGGTAGGTCAAGTGCCTTTGGAGCACTTTGTCTAGGTTCGAATCCTAGTCGCCCAGCCAGAATTCTAACGATTGTTCGTGCTGGTCAACCCCCACCCGGCACTCGCAGCGGAAACCCCGGCAGCAAGTACGCCGGACAACAATTTGGATGCAGGACAACCAACGCAAACCAGCTTGGGAGGTTCTTCATGAAGAACGAAACGACGGAAGCAGTCGTGGAGCTAGCAACGCCCACGGCCAGCGCAACAGCAGCAGAGAGCAACGGGAACCGCCCGAAAGCGGCAGCAACACCCGCACCAGAGCGCAAGCGTCCTCGCGGACACAGTGAAGATAAGCACTTCAAGATCTTCTCCGGCTCTGCAAACAAGGCCCTGGCGCAGGAAATCTGCAAGCACATCGGCGTGCAACTTGGAGAAACCAAGATGCAGCGCTTCGCCGATGGCGAGGTGTACTTCCAGTTGCTTGAAAATGTTCGCGGCGCGGATATTTTCGTGGTGCAGCCGACCTGCAACCCGGTCGATCAGCACCTGGTGGAGCTGCTCATCATGATCGACGCGCTGAAGCGCGCATCGGCTGGCAGAATCACCGTCGTCGTTCCGTATTACGGATATGCGCGGCAGGACAGAAAAGACCGTCCGCGCGTGGCAATTTCATCGAAGCTGGTGGCCGATCTCATCACCACGGCGGGCGCAAACCGCGCGCTGTTCATGGATCTCCACGCAGCCCAGATTCAGGGGTTCTTCAATATCCCCGTAGATCACCTCTTCGCGAGTCCCGTGATGGTGAGCTACTTCAGGGAACTGAACCTGCCGAATCTGACCGTAGTTTCGCCGGATGCGGGAGGCGTGGAACGTGCGCGCTTCTTCGCAACCAAAATGGGAGCTCCGCTGGCGATTGTCGATAAGCGCCGGACGGACATCAATGTAACGGAAGTGATGCACGTAATCGGCGATGTGAAGGATCGTACCTGCCTCATCATCGACGACATCGTGGACACCGCCGGAACGCTGGTGAAGACAGTCGATGCCCTGCTGGCGCAGGGAGCCTTGAAGATCTACGCCGGCGCATCACATGCCGTGCTCTCTGGACCAGCCGTCGAGCGCATCGCGAATTCGCGGCTCGAAGAGTTGGTGGTAACAGATTCCATCCCTCTGAGCGAAGAGGCTCAGAAGGTAGAGAAGATTAAGGTGCGTTCGATTGCCGGCCTGTTAGGTGCAGCTATCGAAAGCATCCACATGGAAACCAGCGTCAGCTCGCTATTCAACTGACGCAAATCTAACCGGGTGCCCCATTCTCCGTCTCGCCGAAGGCGAACGTAGAGTGGGTCGAATAAGTCCGCGCGAAGCGCGAACATTAGATTTTAGGTTTTGGTTTTTAGGGTAGAAGCCCCGGACTTTAGTCCGGGGAAAGTTGGCTCAAAAATACAAGGGGCTTTAGCCCCGGCATTTTAGGGTTTTAAGAGAAACGGGGCTTCGGCCTCCAGAAAGGGAGCGGATAAAACAGCAAATCGGGTAGAAGGCTATTGCCTACTCCCTAATTCCTGCTCTTCCGTGCCCGAAGGAAAAGGACAATGATTACTCAAGAGATCGTCGCAGCCACGCCCCGCGAGGGCAAGTTCAACAAAAACGCCGCCCGCCGCGTGCGCGCCAAGGGCAAGATTCCCGCCGTCGTTTACGGAGCAGCCGAGCCTGCCATCGCCCTCGAAGTCGACCCCAAGCAGATCACCCGTATCCTGCATTCGGATGCAGGTCACAACTCCATCTTCGATCTCGAGATCGCCGGTTCCACCGCAAAAGCCAAGGCCATGATCGTCGATTGGCAGTACGAGCCTATCAAGGGCAGCCTGATCCATATCGATCTCAAGCGCATCGCGCTCGACAAGGTCATCCGCGTCGAAGTTCCCATCCAGCTTCTGGGCACGCCCATTGGCGTCAAAACACAGGGCGGCATCCTCGACCAGGTGCTGCGTGAAGTCGAAATCGAGTGCTTGCCGGGCGACATCCCGAGCCACATCGATATCGACGTATCGAATCTGTCCTTTGGCGATGTGATCCGCGTCTCCGATCTGCCTCACGCCGGCAAGCTCAAGTTCCTTACCGATGAAGGCACAACAGTGGCACACGTAGTTGCCATTAAGGAAGAGGTTGCACCTGCGGTCGATGCTCTTGTAGCCGCAACACCTGCCGAGCCCGAAGTCGTAAAGAAGGGCAAGCAGGAGACTGCGGAAGCTGCTCCGGCAGCAGACGCCAAGGGCGGCAAGAAGTAAACCTTGGGCGAGGACGAAAAGCAGGATCGCGGTGTGTTTCTGGTGGTCGGTCTCGGCAATCCGGGTATCGAGTACCAGTTCACGCCGCACAATGCGGGCTTTCTGGCGATTGACCGCATAGCCAGTGAACACAACGCGACCGTGGCCAACCGCCGCTGCCGCGCGCTCACGGCGAAGATACAAATTGCAGGACGTGAAGTCATTCTGGCCAAGCCGGAGACCTTCATGAATTTAAGCGGGCTTTCCATCGGGGCGCTGATCGAAGAATTCGACATAAACCCCACCAGAGACCTGCTGGTGTTGTACGACGAATTGGCATTACCCCTCGGGGCGTTGCGCATAAGAGAGCGCGGCAGCCCGGCGGGACATAACGGAGCGCGATCCACCTCGGGCAGTTTGAAGACAGACGAGTGGCAGCGCATCCGCATCGGAGTGGGACCTGATCCGGAAGTCAAGGAAGACGCCTTCCGGCGAGGCAAGGATTATCTGCTCACACCGATGAGCAAAAAAGATTTAGCTGCACTCGACCCAGTTCTCGACCGCGCAGCACAGGCAGTAGAAGTGGTGGCGGCAAAGGGAATCAACGCCGCCATGAATGAGTTCAACCGCCGCGAGCAAAACAACGAGGCGGACAAGTAAAGCTGTAAGAGTTACAAACGGGTGCCCCATTCTCCGTCTCGCCGAAGGCGAACGTAGAGTGGGTCGAATCAGATCACGCGAAGCGTGTTCATTAGGTTTTAAGATTTTGGGGCTTTAGCCCCGGACATTGAATTTACAACGGACACGGCAATCCACCGCCGCGCCCAATAGAAAAGAGAAGCAAAGATGGATCGTTTCTACGAAGTAATGTTTATCGTCCGGCCCGATGTGCAGGACGAAGAGCTGGACAAGCTGATCGCCGGTTTCGAGCAGACGGTCACCACTGGTGGCGGCGCTATCCGCTCCCTCGAGAAGCTGGGCCGACGCAAGCTGGCCTACCTCGTCCGCAAGTTCAGCGAAGGCAACTACGTGCTGCTTACCATCGATGCCGATGGCAAGCTCGTAGCCGAACTCGAGCGCCGTCTCCGCGTCTCCGAGCCGGTGATCAAGTTCATCACCGTGCGCCTCGACGAAGAGCAGAAGCGCCTCGACAAGATCAAGGCCATCCGCGCCACCCGCAAAAAGGTGAGCACGCAGCCTGTAGCCGCACCGGCCGCAGTCGAGACTGCCGAGCCTGCAGCAGTAGAAGAAGCCGCACCCGCCAGCGCCTAAGGAATACGGGTGCCCCATACTCCGCGTAGCGAAGTGTGGGTCGAACAAGATCACGCGAAGCGTGTTCATTAGGTTTTAGGATCTAGAATTTTCACCGCAAGCCAAGCGCTGCGGAGAAGGATAAGGAAACACAATGGCTGACGAAACAACAACACAACGCGCTCCCGAAGGCGGAGCGTCATCATCTTCCGGCCCTGGCGGCCCACGCAGCGGCGGTCCACGTTCTGGTGGCCCAGGCGGTCCCGGCGGAGCAGGTGGACGAAAGTTCTTCCGCCGCAAGAAGGTCTGCAAGTTCTGCACCGAGAAGATTGACTCGATCCCTTACCGTGACGTGCGTCTTCTGCAGGGCTTCGTAGCCGAGCGTGGCAAGATCGTGCCCCGCCGTCTCACCGGAGTCTGCACCACGCACCAGCGCCGCCTCACGAAGGCCATCAAGCAGGCCCGCAACATCGCCCTGCTACCCTTCGCTGCGCGCTATTAGAAGAGAGGGCTCAGAGCACAGGGCTCAGGGCTCGGATTTGTATCAGGGCATGATTTTTTAGCCTGTCCTGAACGAAGTGAAGGATAACAACAGGGCTTTAGCCCCTGCGATTTTACTGTGCTCTGCGCCCTGCGCCCTGAGCTCTGTATCGGAGATTCAAATGGAAGTCATTCTGAAAGAAGACGTAAACAACCTCGGCCATCGCGGCGACGTAGTCAAGGTCGCCGACGGATACGGCCGCAACTTTCTGCTGCCCAAGAAGCTGGCCATGGAAGCGACCGCGGCTAACAAAGCAGTCATCGAGCAGATGAAGGCCTCAGCCGTCCGCCGCTCCGCAAAGGAAAAAACGGAAGCCGAGCAACTCGTCACTCAGCTCAACAATGTCGCGCTGGTCTTCGAGCGCAAGGTCGGCGAGAACGAGCACCTCTTCGGTTCGGTCACCTCAGCCGACATCGCGCAGCAGCTCGAAGCGAAGGGTTTCAACATCGACCGCCGCAAGGTGCAGCTCGAAGAGCCCCTCAAGTCCATAGGCGAGTTCCACGTGCCCGTAAAGCTTCACCGCGAAGTGACCGCGCACGTCGCCGTCACTGTCAAGGGCGAAGCCGCAGCCGAGTAACCTTATCCAAAAAGACACCCTCTGCTCCGGCACCGGAGCAGAGGGTGTCTTTGCTGTTACGCAAGACTACGCAATCCCAAAACAAGCCTTCGCCACTGCAATTGCATCATCGATCCCCTGAATCACCTTAGCAACCGTCGCCACACGCGACGCAATGCCCTCTAGCTCCTGCTTGAGCGCCTCAAGTTTCTTCACAGCCTCTTCCGTCTCATCCGCCGCAGCACTCAAATCAACCGTGCGCGACGCCATATCTTCCTGGTTCAGGATTCGCAGCATCGCATCCACCTCATCCAGAGCATCCGCGACAGAGTCCTGTGCCGCTCTCGCTTTCGCATCCTCATAAGCAGCGGTCAACTGCTCCTTCAACGACTGGAAAGCATCATGCGTCTGCTGCCATGCAGAAGGAGCATCGGCGGCTATATTCGCCTTCCGTACCTGTTTAGTTTGCCGCGACTTTTTCATAGAAGCCATGCAACTGCTCACTCTCTTCAATCAACTCCGCAAGCAACACTCGAAACGCAGGAGACTCCTTCTCTCCCGCACTCGCCACCAGCGCCGTATGCGTCTTCGCCAGTTGCGCCAGACTCGCCTGCGTCACTGCTAGTGCCGCATCGGCTCTTTTCGCATTCGCCGCCAGCTTCGGCAGCCGCTCAATCGCGGCCCGCTTCTCACTCGCAGTCATCGTATCGGCATAGTGATGGAGATACTGCTGTTGTTTCACAATCAACGTATCGTAGTTATTCTTCAACTGGTTTCTAAGTCCGCCCTTTTCCGGATCGCCAATATCCGCCTCCAGCAAGCTGCAAATATGGCTCACAGGCTCTTTCATCGCCTTCAGAATCTCAGGCAGCCGCTGCTTCCGCTTATGCTCAATCAACATCCGCCCCAGCGCATCCACAGCAGTCGCAGCCAGCCCCGCCTGCTCCGTAGAGAACTTCGCGTTCGCACTCAATAGCTGCAAATCGCCATTGCTGCTGATAGCTTGCAGCGAACTCCCCAGCGCCGCAGCCTCCGTGTCTATCTCCTCGAGCGGATGATTCCCGCTCACCTCAGCCAGCGTCTCGGCATATTGCTTCAAGGCCTCCAGCACCCGCGTCCGCGCTTCCATATCCTTGCTCGACAAAAACGGCTGAATCGTCTCCGGATGAAATCCATCTTTATCGAAGTTCAGCACCAGCGAAGCAACCTGCACGTCATAGTCGCTCCGCTCAACCACCTCATACGCACTCGCCGAGTCCTTCGTCGCCGCAACCGCTACCGTAGCGAAAGAAGCCGTCCGCTTCGACAGCGGAGACAGCGAACACCCTGTCGCCCCAACCAGCAAGCCCACCCACACAACACACAGCAAAAATGGAAATCGCATTTTCATCCGCCACCTAGCTTATCGAAAACTACAAGAGTATGGAGTACAATCCGCCGCATGGCATTTACTCCCAGCACGATCGCGGCCCTTATCATCGCAGCAAGCTTCGCAGCCGGACTGAATGTTTACGCCACCGTACTGACACTCGGCCTCCTCGCGCACACGCACTGGGTAGTGCTGCCATCCGGTCTCGACACGCTGGGAAACTGGTGGGTCATCTCCGTAAGCGCCGTGCTCTTCGGCGTCGAATTCTTCGCCGACAAAATCCCCGCACTCGACATGCTCTGGAACGCGCTCCACACCTTCATCCGCATTCCCGTCGCCGGGCTACTCGCCTACCGCGCCAGCATGCATCTATCGCCCGAGATGCAAGTCCTCGCCACTGCCGCCGGAGCAGCCATCGCACTCGCCGCCCACGGATCGAAGACCGCTATCCGAGCCGCCGTAACCCCCAGTCCCGAACCCGTCTCCAACATCGCGCTCAGCACCAGCGAAGACGTCCTCGCCATAGGACTCACCTGGCTCGCCACCAGCCATCCCTGGATAGCCGCCTCCATTGCCGCAACATTGATTGTCTTCGCCGTACTAGCCATCCGCTGGATCATAAAATTCATAAGAAAAGCCTGGCAAAAAACAAAAACCACACCAGCCCTCCAAAGCCCTTAAATTGCAATCATGATGGAATCGTCATCTTGAACATGAATAAATACAGCTTGTCATCCTGAGCGGAGCATAAATTTTAGGCTGTCATTCCGAGCGAAGCCGAGGAACCTGCGTTTTGTATCGGTTGGCAATGATACCGGGTGCCCCATTCTTCGTCTCGCCGCAGGTGAACGAAGAGTGGGTCTAAAAAGTAAGCGCGAAGCGCCACCAATGTACTTATGCTTTTCTACTCTTCCCCAAACACAATTCAATCAACTAACATTCCTGGCATGTCTGAAATTACCCGCCGCGACATCTGCCTAAGCCTCCCCGCCCTGTCTCTGTTAGGTAGCGCCTTCGCACAAGCACAAGACAAACCTTCAGCACTGCCCACACTCAACCACTCCCGCACCTTCTCCTACGATCAGCTACCAGCACATCAGGCTCCCAGCGGATCGACCGGGCGTCCCGTCCTCCGTGGCACACTACCAACCGGCGAAGTCATCGAGATGCACGAGACCACGCTCCTCCCTGGACAAATGCCGCATCCACCTCACAAGCACGAACACTCTGAATTCATGCTCATCCGCGAAGGAACCGTAGAGTTCACCGCCAACGGTAAACCCGAGCAAGTCGGCCCCGGAGGCATCTGCTTCGCCGCCTCCAACGAGATGCATGGACTGAAAAACGTAGGCACCATCCCAGCAAACTACTTCGTCATCGCCATAGGCAACGAGCTGGCAAAATCCTAGAGCGTGTCGTCCATTGTGAAATAAGTGAGAGGCAGAACCGGGCGACAAAACCGGGTGCCCCATACTCATCTTTCGCGCCAGCGAAAGTTAGTGTGGGTCTAACAAGGTCACGCGAAGCGTGCTCCTCAAGGTTTAGGGTAGAGGCCCCGGGCCGTTTCAAGGCCCAGGGCAAACTTACTCAACCATCACAACACAGGAATCGTAATCGTCTGTCCTACCTTAATCTTATTCGCATCGGCAATACCGCTAGCCTCCGCAATCTTCGGATAGTGATTAGCCGACCCATAAAAGTGCTGGCTGATCTTCGAAAGATTATCTCCCGACTTGATCGTGTAGCTCTGCTCCGCTCCGCCCGTAGTGGCAATTTCATGGTGCAGATCGGCAAACTGCGGATCGACCTGCTTGATCACATCCCAAACTCTATTCGCCACCACCTGTGAAGGAACCTCGCCTTTCAGGTGCAGCTTGTCTCCATCCAGGCTCACATCATCCAGCTTGGCGCCTTCCGCGCTGAAGCTCTCGATAGTCTGAATCACCGGTGCGTACTTCTGTTTCAATTGCTCAAGATCAGCCATAACAAAAGTCTCCTCAGCTGTGGGGGCAGCCATTCAAAATGAAAGTTGTAGAAACACATCCAGTGTCCCGCTTGCTTCAGTTGCAAAATCCATTACGCGAGTTGCCCGGCAATGCTTTTCATCACAATCGCGGAGCATACGCTCGACATAAGATGCTGTAAAGCCGGACCGCCAGCCCTAATTTCTATCAATTTTCACAAAGGCCAATCTTGACGGATATCAACGAACGACAAAACAACCGCGATACCATAACCCAAATGCCCGAGCCGTCCTCACTTCACCTCAACTTATGGAAGAAAAACCTGCACCACGTGCCAGCTTCAGTTTGGAAACAGACAGAACTCAAAACCCTGGTCTTAGCCGATAACGGACTTACAGAAATTTCAGATGAGATCGGCTGCCTCAAACAACTCCGCATGCTCGACCTCGGACATAATCAACTCACCAATGTGCCGGAAACCATCGGCGATATCGAAGACCTCAGCGACTTCCTCTATCTCCACGACAACCGCCTGAATTCGCTGCCCGCTTCCCTTGCACGTCTGAAAAAACTGCGCTATCTCAACATCAGTGAAAACGCGTTTACCCAACTTCCAGAATCCGTCACCGCACTCACAAACCTCATCGAGCTTCGCGCCTCAGACAATCAACTCACCACGCTGCCCAATTCCATCCAGCAATTATCACGCCTGCGAGAACTGCATCTGAGAAACAACCAGATCACCTCACTACCAGAGGCAATTGGAATGCTGCACGAACTACGCCAGCTCGACCTGCGCGGCAACCCACTCACCCACCTGCCCACAACGATCATCCATCTCCCAAAACTCGAAAAACTAGATCTCCGCTGGGTCAGCACACTCGCACCTTCAGCCATATCGCAGATCGACAATCTCGAAGCACAAGGCTGCATCGTCTACAAATAAAAAAGAATGTCATCCTGAGCGAAGTGACCCTGAGCAACGCGAAGGGGAACGCAGTCGAAGAGCCTGTCCTGAGCGTAGCCGAAGGAACCCGCACCGAAAGGTGCGTCCAGATCAGCGCGATAGCGCTCTCAAATGCTCTTACCTCCAATCAAACTAGGCTAAGCTCGCCCACACAGATTTTCCGAATCTCGTTTCTTCGGCAAACATCAAACTATCGGCTTCAAGCAACAAGAGAAAGCAGGCCGAAATGACAAACGAAGAGCTCCTCACCGCCACCGCGCTCAACTCCTGGAAACTCATCATCGACCGCATCGATCAAAACCTCGTACCGCTCACCGGCGAGCAGCTCCAGAAGCAGGTCGCTCCTGATAAGAATCGTTTGTTCTACCTTCTCGGTCATCTGACCGCCATACATGATCGTCTGTTTCCGCTGCTCGGCCTCGGCGAGAGGCTCTACCCCGAATTAGACGAGCCCTACATCACCAACCCAGACAGAAAACTCGCCGATCCGGTCTCTGCTTCCGACCTCAAGAAGGCATGGACAGAGGTCAACAGCAAGCTCACCGCCGCCTTCGAAAAATTCACTCCGGAAGAGTGGCTGCAAAAGCATACCGCGGTCTCCGACGAAGACTTCGCCAAAGACCCCACACGCAATCGCTTCGCAGTCGTGATGAGCCGCACCAACCACGCCGCATTCCACACCGGGCAGGCAGTCCTCGCAAAATAGGCCGACCGGGTACTCGCACAATCAAAATGATTCCACCCCAGGCGGACGACTCATAGCGCAGGGAAATGATCGGATTCACCTGCTATGCTTCCCTCATGAAGCAGTGTCTTCTCCCAATCCTGCTCGTGCTTCTCTTACCGCTGGCCGGATGCAAACCAGGCGCGCCTGCCGCCACTCCTGCGGCAAGCACTACCCGGCCCGCCGATACGCTGCCCTCCGGCTCCGGCTTCGACTTCTATCTCCTCAATCTCTCCTGGTCGCCCGAATTTTGCTACTCGCACCCGAATGCCAATGAGTGCGCCGCGCACGCCAGCTTCGTTCTCCACGGCCTGTGGCCTCAGAACAACAATGGCTCATATCCTGAGAACTGTTCCAGCGCTCCCGGCCCTGCCAATCCTTCCCAATACAGCGACATCTATCCCGACGCCGGACTCCTGCAGCACGAATGGCACACGCACGGCACCTGCTCGGGATTGAGCCCGGACAGATTTTTCTCCACTGCCCGCTCTGCCTACAAGGCTGTTTCCATTCCGCCCGCACTGAGCGGTCTCAGCTCCCAAAGCTCCATGTCTCCGGATCAGATTGTGAGCCTCTTCACATCGAGCAACCCAACAATTCCGCAGTCGAGCTTTGTCGTGAGTTGCGGCAACAACTATCTCACCGCGGTAGAACTTTGCCTGGACAAAAGACTCCACCCCATCGCCTGCCCAGCAATCCGCTCCTGCCGCGCAAAAGTAGTCCGCATCCCACCACCATAATTGCTCTTCCGGTTTATTCGTGACGCATGGCCACCATTGACCCGATGCCAGATGCCCCATACTCATCTTTCGCGCCAGCCAAAGTTAGTAGCCTGCCCTGAGCTTGCCGAATGGGTGGGTCTATCAAGACCGTGCGAAACCCGGGGGTCCCCAGTAAGCTTGCTTGCTGGAGTGGAAAGGACGTCCGTAGGTTTTCAGGGTAAAAGCCAGTAACTTCAGTCTCCGGACATAACTAACCACTCGAAGAGCACCGGGTGCCCCATTCTCCGTCTCGCCAAAGGCGAACGTAGAGTGGGTCGAATAAGACCACGCGAAGCGTGTTCATTAGATTTAGCCCTATGGATATCCTGGCGCTTCTCGTATGAGGTTGAATGCTACCTGAAGAAACAAGAGCCACAAAGCAGCTCAGGGTAGAAGCCAGAAACTCCAACCCCCGGACATAACCGATCACTCAAAGAGTGCTTCCTTGCTGCCGCAGGCCGCCGCGCAGGTGCTCGCACCGGAGCGGCTATAGAAAATTCAGGCCGAATCAAATCAAGCGCTGAACGCAATGACCAATCCGTAAGAGTTAGTAGCTAATGTGAGTGCCCCAAGCCATACTTTTTCTAAGATGATTTCAGACTAATTGCCGACTACTCAGACAACTGACTTATTCTCCGTTGTCTGAGGTGAGAAGGTGATTTTCCGTTGTTTGAAAAAGTCGGTGGATATTGGCACGCTGGCACACCACAACCCCTCTTGGCTACTCTGTTCTCAGTACTTGCATTGGATCTTCCGACATGGCACGGCGGGTAGGAACTAAACAGGCTAACAGGGCAGCTAACATAAGCAGGCAAGTTACTGACCCCAACACCATGAAATCTACTGCACCTACCCCAAATAAGGTGCTTTGCATACGATGACCTATAAAGTAGGCGGCGATGAGACCGAGACATAGTCCCGCACACGTCAGCCAAGCACCCTCTTTGAGAATCATTGCAATAACACGAGCGTGGTTGGCACCAAGAGCCACGCGCAGTGCAATTTCACGCGTTCTCTCGGCAATAGAAAACGACATGACTCCATAAACTCCCAGAGTTGCCAGCAGAAGTGCGACCGCTCCGAAGCTGACAAAGAGAATCGTTGTGAATCGATCGTAGCCGAGCACCTGATCTCGTATTTGCTCCATCGTGCGCGGCCGCGCCAGAGTAACTGCAGAATCGACTGAATGCACTGCCGCAGCAATGCTTTTGATCATCGTGTCGGGAGCCTGTGCGGTGCGAACAGCGATGACAGGCTCAGCTGACGGGTTTTGCCAGAAAGGAGTTTGTATTTCTGGAGGGTGCTCGCGCATGGATCTGCTCCGAACATCGTGATATACGCCAACAATCTGCCATTCCGTGGGCGGCGTGTAAGATGTTTCGCCAAATTTAGACTGCTGGATCAAGATGCGTTGTCGCAGTGGATCAGTTCCGCTCAGATAGGTATGAACGAAGTCTTCATTGACGATTGCCACCTTTAAACCAGAAGCTAAATCCTGGTCGTTGAAAAATCGCCCCTTCATGAGGCGAACTCCAAAGGTTTTGAAATAGTCGGAACTGATCGTTCCAAGACCTGCCTTCGGCCATCTCGAAGAATCGCTATTGGAAGCAGATTCGCCAACAATCGTGAAGGGAGCCATGCCCAGGGGAAAGAGTGGGGTCGTTCCTTGCGCGGAAGTAGCGAGAACACCTGGGGCGGTTTGGATGCCAGAGAGCATCTGCTTGTAGTACGCGACGATCTTCTCCGAGTCTCTTGGCGCGGATTTACTGACACTGAGATAAAACGTAAGAACGTGATCGGTCTTGACCCCCATATCAACTCGCATAAGGTTGACAAAGCTATGCGTGGCCAATCCTGTTCCTACAAGCAACGCCAGCGCAAAGGCTAATTCTCCAATAACCAGTCCACGTTGCAGCCGCTGCCGCCCGATACTCAAACCCGTATGTCCGCTGCTCTTGAGAGCTTCGCCTGGATTGGTCCGCGAGGCGTGCCATGCTGGTATGAAACCAAAAAGCAGGCCAGCAAAGGTTGTAACTGACAGGGTGAACAACAGGACCGGGAGATTCAGACGTGTATCTGTCGCCCAAGGCAGCGTGAACCGAGGCATAGCGGCCAGAAGCCCACGAAGCATGGAATAGCCCAACCCGATTCCCAGCACACCTCCTGCCATCGCCAGGAACAAACTTTCTGTCAATATCTGCACAAAGATCGTCTTTCGCGTCGCTCCCAAGGCACCGCGCACTGCTAGCTCTTTCTGTCGCGACATGCCTTTAGCAAGCAGTAAATTTGCCACATTGACGCAAGCAATCAGCAGCACGAACCCTACCGCTCCAAGCAGCAACCACAGCGTCTGCTTCCCTCCGCTGGACATGGAAAACATGAATTCTCTCAGCGGTCTTACGCTTGTGTCTTTGGCCTGATTACTCTTTACGTCACGCTGCGCTATATGCGCCGCGATTACATCCATATTGTCCTGAGCTTGCTTGATGCTGATTCCGGGCTTGAGTCTGCCGACGGCTACCAGAGGAACAGCGTCTTGATGCAATTCCTCCGTGGTAAAAACCAGCGGTACTGCCATCTCGAAGAGATCACGGTCCGAAATGCCGGGCTTGAGAACACCTACTACCGTATAAGGTTCTCCGTTGACACGCAGCGTATGGCCGATCAGTTTTGGATCAGCGCCGAGATGCTGCCAGAGCTTGTGCGAAAGGATCACAACATGGTTCTTCCCTTGTTGTTCCTCCTCCTGCAGGAAATCGCGCCCGAGGAAAAATGAACTGCCAAGCGTGCGATAGTAATTCGCAGTAACCCGCATGCCCCAGATGTTTTCTGGTACGTCGATGTTGGCAACGTCGAATGTTGTCCCGGTAAACGCGCTGAAGTTTTGGAATGCTCGGCTCTGTTCTCTCCAATCGATAAACGTTTGCGGGGAAGGATTATCTCGGTTAGGTTGAACCCCTGTCCAGATCGTGACCAGTTGCTCGGGATGCGGATAGGGCAGAGGCGCAAACAGCGCTGCGTAATCGATGGTAAAAATGGCCGTATTCGCGCCGACACCCAACGCAAAGGTGAGGAGGATGATCAGAGTGAGACCAGGACTTTTCCACAACACCCGCCGCGTATAGCGAAGACTTTGAAGAAAGGGCATCACGCACCTCCCGAATTTATGAGTTTAGTTTCTGCTGAATCAGGTTCAATACACGTACCGCTTCGGCTGGTACCAAAGACGCTGGCGCGTCACGAAATGCTCATTCCAGTGCTTACAAATCCCAAATTCCGAATGTACTCATCTGCCGGGTGCTCCCCATACTTCAGTTCGCAAAGCGAACGAAGTGTGGGTATAAAAAGTTCGCGCGAAGCGCATCCTTAAGTTTTAAGAGGTAGAAGCCAGAAACTCCAATCTCCAGACACAATCAACCACTCGAAGAGCACCGGGTGCCCCATACTCATCTTTCGCGCCAGCGAAAGTTAGTGTGGGTCTATCAAGCCCGCGCGAAGCGCATCCTCAGATTTTAAGGGGTAGAAGCCGGGGATTTTAGTCCCCGGACATATTCGAGGACTCGAAGAGTGCTTCCTTGCTGCCGCAGGCCGCCGCGCAGGTGCCCGCACCGGAGCGGCTATAGAAAATTCAGGCCGAATCGAATCAAGCGCTGAACGCAATGACTAATCCGTAAGAGTTAGGAACTAACGCGAGCGCCTCAAAGCTATACGCTCTTCACAAAGTGATTTCTGGTCAACTTCCGGATCGGCGACCATACATCTACAATTGTTTCTTGCCGAGGGCTACCTGCTGGCCCCGGTTCTCGACTTTATTGCGCTTCCCAATCTTTCAGCTTGACTTGCGGAATCACGAGCGAACGCGTGAAGTGGTCTTCCGGCTCGTACATTCGAATGATGACATGCGACTGCGGAAGTTGCGACCCATCAACCGGGAATTTCGCCAGCCCGGACGGATCGCGGAAAGGAAGGTTTATACCGAAGCGTGAGAAATTGTCGGGCAACGGCTGGGCTCTAAAGGGGCCATAATTTGACAGGCAAGATGACCGCGGGGGGTTTTGCGCTCCGGTGGACGCATTCTTGAGAAATGCAGTCCCACATATGGGCCCCTTTCCCGGTTCCATGCAGTGAAGCTCCACGGCAGTTCCGGCTTCGTTCATTTTCGTCTTACACCAGCCCCACCCAGGCATCCGCTCAGCACCGTCCAGCGCTGGGAGGGAGTAAGATTTGGAGAGACCGAACAATGTCAGCGAATAGTCGACTCGAACTTGCACAGTTTGGTCCTTCGCATTGAGGTATATCGACATCGGGATTGCAATTTGCTGGTAGACGGGTGCTTCTAGGGGCTCTGGTCCCTCCCTAGCGACTTCGAAACTCTCTCCGGTCCCGTGGTAAACAACACGTCCCTCTTGGCCAATCACATGCACCTCGACTCGATCGACCAAGAGAATCGCATCATTGCGGACACCGGCAATTTGTAACGGTAGAAACACTTCAGCGTTGTCTTCACCGCCACGGTGTTGCCTGTTCTCAGAGGAAGCAACCAAGCCGGACGGCGACTTGAATTTTCCTCGCATCTGGTCGAATGTCATCTCTGTGCCTGCTCCAGCGCCCGGCTTCGACGAAAGCCGCTCCTCGATGGCGAATGCAGGCCTCCACGGCAGAAACTGCGATGTAAGGATCAACAAGCCGAAGGCAATCACTAGAAAACGTGCCATGATCGTCTTTCTGCGGAAATATTGAAGCTCAAGAATCATGCTGGCCGCAAGCGCCACCAGTGCGAACCGGAATACCTCTCCAATCCATCCGATTCCGCTGTGCGTTACGGGAATAAGAGTCCCATGTGCAGATGCATTCATGTAGTCACCGAGCGTCAAAAACATCCCGATGATGAAAGTACATCCGCACGCAAAAATGAATGCTTCCGTCATGCTTTTAGTTACCGAAGCGAGAGAAAAGATCGGCAGTATCAGGAAGAAAAGAAGGAAGAAGATGTACGACATCGCGGCGAGTAAAGACAATCGCCATGAAAACCCGTTTGCTAGGCCTTGAAAGAGATTCGCTGCAAAGATCGGCCCCTCCACCATCATGACGACAAACAGGAGCTTCTCCAGGAGCAAGCCTCCGCGAGGAATAGGCCGCGTGAGCCAGTCCTGCCGCGCTCCGGGTATCGCCTCAAGGTGGACAATCGCCACAATCAGAAACATGCTGCCGAAAAACGCAAGATGCGGAACCATTTCCGAAAGCATTTCAAGCATGGCGTCTTCGCTGAAGAGGCCGAGTTTGAATGTGATAAACGCCGCAATCCAGTGAAGCGA